>Ga0316628_100000020_pt1 | contig 132720 bp, 142 predicted proteins | sample OWC_Aug_M2_C1_D5_FD_207648 | JGI IMG/M metagenome (GOLD analysis project Ga0316628, IMG submission 207648) | Wetland soil microbial communities from Old Woman Creek delta, Ohio, United States - OWC_Aug_M2_C1_D5_C | ecosystem: Environmental > Terrestrial > Soil > Wetlands | place: USA: Ohio...
CGGAGAAGGAGGACCTCCTGTCGGCCCTCCAGAACATGGGCTTCCGGAGGAAAGAGGCCGAGCGCGCCGTCGACCAGACGATCGCGGCGAACAAGCCGGGGACCGAGTTCGAGAAGCTCCTGCGGGACTGCCTGAAGCGCCTGGCCAAGCTCTAGCGGCAATCAGAAGCCGGCCGCGACCTTGGCGATCGCGACGGCCGTCTCGAACCGGCCGGGGGCATCCTCGAGATTGGTAAGAAAGACGACCGCGACACGGTGCTTTGGGTAGGTATAGAGAAGCCCGCTTTGTCCGGGGCATGATCCGCCGTGGGAGGCTTCTCCCGTGGTGCGACCGTCCTTGGTTTCGGCGATCGACCACCCGAGCCCGTAGTTCACGATGTCGCCGTTCGTCATGGCCTGCTCGGTCAGCATGGCATCCCTTGTAGCCGGGCTGACCAGCCGACCGTCCATGAACATCGCCGCGAAAGCGGCGACGTCGGAGGCCGTGGTGATGAATCCGCCCGCCCCCAGGCGATTGCTCATGTCGACGTGCGGCGCGTTCGTCAGCCGGCCCTGGACGAGTCTGTACCCGGCCGCCCGCCCGGGGATGATGAGCCCGGGATCGTCATCACGCGAGTGGGCCATTCCGGCCGGCTCAAAGACCAGCCGTCGGATGACATCCATGAAAGGCTGCCCCGCCGCGCCTTCGATGACGCAGGCAAGGACGTCATAGCCGTAGGTGCTGTAAAGAAAATTCGTGCCCGGCTCGAAGGCCAGCGGATCGTCCTTGAAGGGAGCCAGAGCGGCGACGACGTTCGGGTAATGAAACGTGCTTGTCTGCTCTTCGAGGTCGCGGGGGCCTCCATAATGCCGGATCCCCGACATGTGCGTCAGGAGGTGGCGCGGCGTGATCACCCACGGCTTCTTCGGGAAGGCCGGGCAATAGCGCTGGATGGGCGCATCGAGATCGAGCTTCCCTTGTTCGACGAGGCGCATGGCCGCCGTAGCGGTCATCGTTTTCCCTATCGAGCAGGTCCGGAACATTGTGTCCGGCCCGGCGGCTACGGAATTTTCGACATCGGCCAGGCCGTAGCCCTTCGTCCAGACGGCCTTTCCGTCGAGGGCGACGGCCGCCGTCAGACCGGGAATGCCATTCTTGGCCATATAGGCGGCGATCAGTCGGTCAAGCGCGTCGGCCTTCAGCCGATCGAGGACCTGGGCCTGGCCCGGAGCGCTGTCGGGCTGCGCGCTTGAGGCCCCCGCGGCAGAGCACAAGTGGAGGCCGGCCAGGACGATGGCCGCGGTAAGTATTGTGATGCGCGGCGGATTATTCAACATTCGAGGTGTCAAGTCGCAACTCTATCCCCCCGGCTGGGGCATGTCAAGGCCTCGGCCGCCCCCCCAAGGACGCGGGCGGCCTTGAAGGCCGGGCCTCCGGCGGGTATGATATCCGTCATGAAACTCGACGATCAGGTCAACTATATCGTCTCGGGGCTCGAGCGCTCAGGCACTTCGCTCATCATGCAGCTGCTCAGGGCGGGAGGCTTGCCGTGCGCCTTCAACACGGCCTCGCGGCCGCCCGACGATAATAATCCCCGCGGCTACTTCGAGCTCGAGGGAGGGAAGATCATCAGCCGCCTGCGGGACGGCGTCTTTCCCCTGGCCGATTACCGCGGTCAGTTCATCAAGATCACGGCCTACGGGATGAAGTTCCTGCCGCCCGGCCGGTTTTGCGTCATCTATACCGAGCGGAACATCGAAGAGGTCCTGGATTCCATGGAGAAGATGGCCAAGATCCAGGACGGGGACCGTGAGGGCACCAAAGCGGTGTTCGTCAAGCTCAACGAGATGATCAAAGCCCAGCTTCAAGCGCGGACGGACGTGAAGCTCGCGCTCGTCAACTACAACGCCATCGTCAGGGATGCGGCCGCCGAGATCCGGCGCATTGTCGAGTTCGTCGGCGTGCCGGGGATCGACGAAAAAGCCATGGCCTCGGCGGTCGACGAGAAGCTCCACCGCAATCGCCGTCCGCAATGACGGCCCGCCGGCCGGCGCCTCAAGCGCCCGGCTAAGCCAGGGAATCAGGCCTCTTAACTGACGGTCTTTTGCCCCCTGGTCTTCTTGACGATCATCCTGACGATCTGACCCACGATCAGAACGGCAAATCCGACGATGACGACGAAGATCCCCAGGAGATCCGTGTCGAACTTGAGATACCTGATGAACAGCGGCGTCATCACGAAAAGAAGGATCCCGACGATCATGATGACATAGGCCACCAGGCGAAGAACAGGGACCTTTCTGGCGCGTCCGTCCATGTTTTCCTCCTCCTGACTTCGCAGCGGGCGCTGCGATATCCCGGTACTGGCGATGATAGAGCGCAGTCGCGGGACGTGTCAAGGCGGAAGCCGCGTGAGCCGGACGGAGCTCCCGCGAGATCAGTCGCGCGCGCCGGGGACGGCGCTCTCGTAAGGCCGCGCTAACACGGTCTTTTTCGCGCCGTGCTTCTTCGCCTCCTGCTTCATGCCCCAGTTGGCCATGAACCGGTAGAGCCACTTCGGGACGAGCGGCCGGGCCATGAGAGTCGAGGCCTCGGCCGGAATGTCCCGGCCTTGGAGGAGCGAGGCGGCGGCCCTGTCGAGGGCCTTGACCGCGTTCCGGGCCATCCCGCCCGCCTTTTCGAGGGGCCGCCCGCCGAGGGCGCCGCCCATGCCCATGTAGAGCGCGCCAGCCCATGAGAAGCCGGCTTCTTTGGCGAACTGCTGCATGATCTCGACGGCGGGGAGGTTCTGCAGGCTCTCGGGGAATCCGCACTGGACGATGGCCGCGATCTTCGCGGGCTTCCGGGACGGGAGGAGCCGGCGATGGCCGGCGATGACCTCGAGGGCGGCGACGAGCGGCGCCGGCAGCTGGTCGACGTAGAGCGGGAAGGAGACGACGACAAGGTCGGCGTCTTGAATAGCCTCGAGCAGGACGGCCGAAGCCTCTCCGGAGCGGACGGCGGCGCTCGCGGCCAGCGTTTCCGTCGAGTAACCCCCTTCTTCGAGCCTCCCGAGGAGGAAGCGCCCGAGCTCATAAGAGGTTCCCTTGAGGCCCTTGGGGCTCCCGGCGAGGAGCAGGGCCCGGCGTCCGTCCGCGTTGGGCGTGGCGTTCATTGGGGTCTCCTTTCGCCGATCCCGACGGCTTTGATCAGATCCGCGACCCGCGCGGCTTGGGCCTGAGGGGGCTCGGTTTCATAGACGATTCCCGTCTCGGTCGCGAGCGGGACGAAGTTGACGGCGTTCCTGCGGATCAGATTCCGGAAGATGCTTTCGGCCTCGGGATCGGCGGAGAGAAGCGTGCCGAAGGCCAGGAGCCGGCGGCGCTTCGTGTACCGCTGGGGGTGGTGGATCTCGCCGTGGCTCTTGATGAAGAAGGGCAGGATCGAAGGGATCGTCCGGTCCAGGGCCTTCTTGAGCGCCGAAGACGCCCCGCCGAAGGTGACGGGGGTGATCCAGACCACGGCGTCGCTCGCGACGAAGGCCTTGACATACTCCTCCGCGTCATCTTTGACGTCGCAGATGCCGGGGTGTTTCAGCCAGCAGGCGAAGCAGCCCGTGCACGGCTTGATGGTCAAGCCATCGAGATCGAACGTCCTGACGGACCAGCCGCGGGACTGAAATTCCGCTGAAGCGGCGTCCCTGACGGCCCGGCAGACCTCGCCCCGGCCGTTCCCGGGGCCTCCATTGAGAATGACGGCGTTCATGATGTCTCCTTTTTCGAGCCGTTCGCGCCCCGGCCGGCGGCGGCCTCATAGGGCTCGGACAGCGTGATGTGCTTTTCTTCAAGGATCCTCTGCCACTCCCGATCGCTCTCGGGGCTTTCGGCCTCCGCGAGGCCGGAAAGCTCGCCGTGGATCATCATGTTCCCGGCGTTCCTGAGCTGGCGGACGATGTTCGCGGTCGAGGGGTCCTCGCGGCGCCCGTAGACGATGGACGCGGCCAATCCCAGGGTGTACATGCCGAGATTGTGGAGGAGCCGCTCGAGCGACGCGTCCGGGAGGAGCCGCAGCATGGCGTCGTCCTTCATGCTCTCCAGGATGGAGGCGAAAATAGCGTCGACGATGTCGCTATGGCTATGCGGCGTATTGAAAAGGGCGCCGAAAAGCTGGGCCTCCTCCCTGGCGAAAACGACCATGCCGACGCCGATATTGAGAAAGGCCTGAGGCGTATAGGACGTCGCCATTGCTTTCTCGAGCCTTCGACGGGCCTCGAGGAGGATCTCGCGCTCCAGGGCCTCCATCGATCCAAAGGTGCTGTAAACAGGGGCGACGGAGGCTCCCAGGCGTTTGGCGACGGCCCTGGCGGTCAGAGTTTGCCAGCCCTCTTCCCTGACCAGTCCGATGGCGGCCTGCAGGACCGCGTCTCTGGTAAAACTTGTCTCTCTGGGACTCATGATACTTGCCTCATTATCGTATTACGTATGTAATATAACTATTGTTCTTTTATTTGTCAAGCGATTTTTTTGTCCTTCCCTATAAGCGCTTTGACGGCTCCGCGGTGACGAACCGCCGGACTGATGCCACGGCGACCGGACGAGTTTTAAAAACCGAGCTGCTTAAACGACGATATCCTGCTTCCGGGTCTTTTTGACAATGAGCCTGACGGCCTCGCCTACGATCAGGACGACCAGTCCGAGGATGACGATGAAGATCCCCAGGAGGTCCGTGTCGAATTTGAGGTACCTGATGAACAGCGGGGTCATCACAAAAAGAAGGATCCCGACGATCATGATGACATAGGCCACCAGGCGAAGAACAGGGATCTTTCTTGCGCTTTCGCTCATGTTGTCCTCCTCCTGACTTCGCAGCTGGCGCTGCGTTATCCCTATGATGGCGATGATAGGACGCAGCCTCCGGGTATGTCAAGGCCATCGGCCCGTTCGAGGCCCCGCTGTATCGGCAGCGGCGACCGCCTCACAACGGGCTTGCCCGGAAAGCGAAGTTGAGTAAAATAGCAGAGAGCCCGTAAAAAGATGCCCGCCATCCTCAGCCCCATCCGCACCAAGGAGGACATCCTCTTCGAGGACAGCCTCCGGCCGAGGACGTTCGACGAGTTCGTCGGCCAGGAGAAGGTCAAGGCCAACCTCAAGGTCTTCATCGAGGCGGCCAAGAAGCGCGACGAGCACCTCGATCACGTCCTCCTCTACGGCCCTCCGGGGCTGGGAAAGACGAGCCTGGCCTACCTCATCGCCAAGGAGATGGGCGTCGGCATCAAGCCGACGGCCGGCCCGGTCATCGAGAGGACGGGCGATCTCTCGGCCATCCTGACCAACATGCAGACCAAGGAGGTCCTCTTCATCGACGAGATCCACCGCCTGCAGCCGTCGGTCGAGGAGATCCTCTACTCGGCCATGGAGGACTTCAGTCTCGATATCGTCATCGGCCAGGGGCCGGGGGCCCGCAGCCACAAGCTCAAGATCAAGAAGTTCACCCTCATCGGGGCCACGACCCGGGCCGGCCGCATCACGGCCCCCCTGCGCGGCCGCTTCGGCATCATCCACCGCCTCGATTACTACCAGGACGAGGACCTCAAGAAGGTCATCCAGCGCTCGGCCAAGATCCTCAAGGTCAAGATCGACGACGCCGGGGCCGGCGAGATCGCCCTCCGTTCGCGCGGCACGCCGCGCGTCGCCAATCGCCTTCTCCGGCGCGTCCGCGACTACGTCGACGTCAAGGGCGACGGCGCCATCACGGCCAAGGAGGCCCAGCGGGCCCTGGACATGATGGAGGTCGACGCCCTGGGCCTCGACGACGTCGACCGCAAGATCCTCTCCACGATCATCGAGAACTTCGGCGGCGGGCCGGTCGGCATCGGCACCATCGCCGCGGCCATCGACGAGGAAAAGGACACCATCGAGAGCATCTATGAGCCGTTCCTGATGCGCATCGGCTTCCTCGACCGGACCATCCGGGGCCGGGTCATCACCCCGAAGGCCTACGCCCACCTCGGCTATGCGCACCGCGAGCCCGGCTCCCGCGGCCGGGCCAAGCCGACCGGCCAGAAGAAGCTGTTCAAAGACTAGGGCTGCCGATCCCCATGACGTCTCACCCGCCTGTCCGCGTCTCGGACTTCGATTACCAATTGCCGCCCGAGCTGATCGCCCAGCACCCTCTCCCCCGCCGCGAGGATTCGCGGATGATGGTCATCGAACGGACGACGGGCGCTATCGAGCATCGGCGATTCAGTGAGTTCCCGGAACATATGGCGAAGGGAGACGTCCTCGTCCTCAATGACACCCGGGTCGTGCCCGCCCGGCTGTGGGGGACGAGCGGCGAGGCCAAGACCGAATTCCTGTTCATCCGCGAGGTCTCGAAGGGCGTCTGGGAGGTCCTTTGCCGGCCGGCCCGAAGGGTCCGCGAGGGCGACGAGGTCCGCTTCCCCGGCGGGATCAAGGCCCGTGTCGGGTTCCTCGGCGAGGGAGGCCGGCGCCTCCTCGGTTTTGACGAGACCGACGTCCGGGGCCTCCTTCACATGAAGGGCTTCGCCCCGCTGCCGCCCTACATCAAGCGGAGGAGGGAGGACGAGGCGGCCCGGGCCGAGGACATCGAGAGATATCAAACAGTTTTCGCGAGGAAAGAGGGCGCCATCGCCGCGCCCACAGCCGGTTTGCACTTCGCGGATAAGGTCCTCAAGGCCCTCGAGGCCAAGGGCGTGGACATCTGCCGCGTCACGCTCGATATCGGCCTGGCCACCTTCCAACCGGTCCGGGCCGAGCTCGTCCAGGATCACAAGATGCTCGAGGAGGCGTACTCCGTGGCGCCGGCCGAAGCCGGGGCGATCAACGTCGCGAAGGCCGAGGGCCGCCCGGTCACCGCGGTCGGCACGACCGTCGTCCGGACGCTCGAAAGCGCCTGGCGGGATGGCGCCGTTCGCTCCGGCCGCCGCTCGACGGCCCTCTTCATCACCCCCGGCTTCGGGTTCAACGTCGTCGACCGGCTCTTGACGAACTTCCACCTGCCTCGATCGACCCTGCTGATGCTCGTCTCGGCCTTCGCCGGCTACGACCTGGTGATGCGGGCCTACCGGGAAGCCGTTCGCGAGCGGTATCGCTTCTTCTCGTACGGCGACTGCATGCTCATCCTTTGACAGGAAATTTCGTTCTGAACTATCATAAGTCCCCATAGATGGACATCAACAGCCGCATCGCCAAGGCCATCGAGGACCGCCGCCCGGAGATCCTCGATCTGAGCCGCCGCATCCACGCCGATCCCGAGCTCGCGTTCGAGGAGCTGCGCACGTCACGCCTCCTCCAATCGGTCCTTCTCGCCGAAGGCTTCGAGGTTTCGCCGGCGTCGGATGCCCTCCCCACGTCGTTCCGCGCCGCTCACGCCTTCTCCACGGAAAGGCCGCGGGTGACCTTCACCGCCGAGATGGACGCCCTGCCCGGGCTTGGCCATGCCTGCGGGCACAATATCATCGGCGCGGCGGGGACCTACGCGGCGATCGTCTTGAAGTCCGTGCTCGGCTCCGGCGCGCCCGGCGCGATCGAGGTCGTGGCCACGCCCGCGGAGGAGCGAGGCAGCGGCAAGGTCCGCCTGATCCAGGACGGCGCGTTCGAGCGGTCGGACGTCGTCCTCCAGATCCATCCCCACTCCCTCGATACGGTGGTCGGCCAGGCCCTGGCCCGGCGGACCTTCGTCGTCGAGTTCTTCGGCAGGAAGGCTCACGCCGCGGCCGCCCCAAAGGCCGGCGCCAATGCCCTGGACGCCCTCGTCCTCTTCTACCATTCGGCGGCCCTGCCCCGGACGAAGCTCCCTCCCGGCGTGCTTTTCCACGGCATCATCGAAGCCGGCGGCGAGGCCCCCAATATCATCCCCGATTACGCCCGCGGCCGCTTCTCGCTCCGGGCCGACGCGATGCCCGGTCTCGAGCGTCTTGTCGGCGCCGTCAAGTGCCTGGCCAAACAGGCGGCGGCGGAGACCGGCTGCCGGGTCCAGATCGGCGAGCCCGGCCCCGGCGTGACTACGTTCCGGCGCAACCTCGTTCTCGAGGAGATCTTCGCCTCGCTCTTCGAGGAGCGCGGCCGGACGGATCCGAGGAAGGTCCGGGAGTCCTACGGCTCGACCGACCTGGCCAACGTCTCCTGGGTCGTGCCGACCATCGAGCCCCTCATCAAGGCCAGCGACTTTCCCATCCACACGGAGGGGTTCGCCCTGGACGCCGTGTCCGAGGGGGGCGAGAAGGCCCTTCTCGACGGCGTCTACTTCCTGGCCGCCGCCGGGGCCCGCATTCTGACCGAGCCCGGCCTCCTGGCTCGCATCCGGGCCGATTTCCAGCGCCAGGCCGGGGGCGCCCCGGAAGGGATCGCCTGAGGCGCCCGGTCCCATGACAGGCCTCCCGCTCGTTCAAGGACCGGGCCCGGCGACCATCGTCCTCACCGATTCGGGGCTTGGCGGCCTCCTCATCTGCGCCGAGCTCGAGCGGCGCCTGCGGGAGATCTCCGGTGAGGCGGCCATCCGTCTCGTCTACGTCAACGCCTGGCCCGACGAGCGCTTCGGCTACAACGATCTCCCGGACCTCGAGGCCCGGGCGGCCGTCTTCGATCGGGCCCTCACGGCCATGGCCTCGTTCGCGCCTTCGGCGATCGTCATCGCCTGCAACACGTTGTCGGTCGTCTATCGGGCCACCGCGTTCCATCGCTCGCCTGCGGCGCCGGTCGCGGGCATCCTCGACGCGGGCGTCGAGCTCTTCTTCGAGGCCCTGAACCGGGATGAGAACTCGGTCCTGGCCGTGTTCGGGACCCGCACCACGATCGGCTCGGGCGAGCACCTCCGCCGGCTCAAGGCCCGCGGCATCGACGCGGCGCGCCTGGCGGCCGAACCCTGCCACGGCCTGGCCGCGGCCATCGACAAGGACCCCGGCGCGGCCGCCGTCCCGCGGCTCGTCGACGAATGCGCGCTCCGAATCCTGCCTCGCCTTCCCTCGGGCGGAACCCTCTACGCCGGCCTCGCCTGCACCCATTACGCCTACGTGGCCGAGGTCTTTCGCGGCGCGCTGGCCCGCCACTCGGGCGCGACGGTCGAGATCCTCGATCCGGGAGAGCGCCTGGTCGGGGAATTGACGGCCGGCCTGACCGCTTCCCAACCGGCCGCGGGCCGGAGGGAGGTCGCCGTCTCGGTCGTCTCCAAGGTCGAGCTCCCCGAGCCCCAGCGGCGCGCCGTGGCCCGGCGCGTCGAGGCGATCTCGTCCGCCACGTCCCGAGCCCTGCTCGCTTATCGCCACGTTCCCGATCTCTTCCAAGGAGAGGCTCCATGAGGATCGTCCTTCTCACCGGCCCTGGCGGCGACGCCCAGGGCTGGGGTGACATGAAGGTCACCGAATCGATGCGGCAGGCCGCCGAGTCCCTCGGCCACCCGACGCGCATCGCCTACGTCGCCGACGAGGGCCAGCTCTTCCGGCTCGTCGACCGGCCCGATTTCGACATCGTCTGGAGCGCCCTTTACCATATCACGCCGAACGAGGCCTTCATCGGCCGGAACGCCGCCGGGACATGGGTGGCCGACGTCCTCGACGAGCGCCGCATCCCCTACATCGGATCGGACAGCCGGACGATGAAGGCCATGATCGATAAGTTCGAAACCCACGAGATCCTGGAGGCGGCCGGCGTGGCCGTGCCCGCCCACGTCCTCCTCCATTCCAGGGACGACGCGGCGTCCGTCACCTACCCCGCCTTCGTCAAGCCCATCTGCGAGTCGCGGTCGGTCGGCATCTCGGACGAGAGCGTCGTCCACGACGAGGCCGGGCTGCGGCGGCGCATCTCCTTCATCGAGAAGGAGTTCGACGAGCCGGCCCTGGTCGAGGAGTTCCTTCCGGGCGACGAATACACCGCCCTCGTCCTCGGCAACGGCCGGACCCGCGAATGCCTGCCGGGCCTGGTCACCGTCGAGGACTCGCACTACCGCAACTACCGCATCCTGAGGAGCGACCTGAGGGGCGTCGGCCTGACCCGGATCAGCCTGGCCGGGGCCCGGACGGAGGAGGCGCAGAAGCTCGGCGACGCCGCGGCCGAGGCCATGGGCTGCCTGGACCATATCCGCATCGACATGCGGGTCGACCGGGCCGGCCGCCTGCGGATCATCGAGGTCAACGGCATCCCCGGCCTCAAGCCCCACAAGAGCTGGGCGCCCCAGATCTATACGCTCTATCACGGCTCGCCCCTTGGGGAGGACGAGGATTACCGGCAGCTCATCGGGGCCATCATCGAGTCGGCCGGCCTGCGCTACGGGCTCGCCTGAGGGTCAGGCGTCCTTCGGCGAGAGCGGCTTGGTCATCCATTCGCGGATGAGCCGGGTCCAGGCCGGGCGCGGCGGGGCGGGTTTCTCCGACATGAACCGGGTCAGGGCGTCCCGCCAGAGCTCCGAGTGCTGGAGCGTCGTGATGCGGTTGCGGAACATGGCCGCTCCCTTGCGAGGCTCGGAGGCCATAGTGGCGAGGATCGTCCGGACCTCCTTCTCGAAGCCCTCCGCCCCGTAGTAGGCGAGATAAGCCTGCCAGGCTTCGGCGACGCCCCCCGCGGTCCTGAACGGCCGTGAGACGCGCCGCAGCGCTTCCCGGAAGGCAGCCTCCTCGCGTCCTTTGAGCGCGCGCAGGCCCTTTCCGGTGATCCGATAGGGATGGATCTTGTAGGAGGCCAGCCGGCCGGCGCGCGACTCGAGAGAGAGGCAGAACCCGGTCCTGCGGTAGTTGAGCTCCGGCGGCTGGAAGAAGGCGAAATTCCCCAGGCTGTAGGCGATGAGCCGGCCCCCGCGCGTCTCGACGCCCTGGGGGACGTGAGGATGATGGCCGATGACGCAGTCGGCACCGGCCTCGGAAAGGGCGCGGAAGGCCCTCACGACATAAAGCGGAGGGAAGGGGACGTATTCGAGTCCGGCGTGGCCGATGGCGATGACGAAATCGCCCCGCTTCTTGGCCCGCCGGACGGTCGCCGCCAGCCGGTCGATCTCCCAGCCGCAGACGCCCGGGCCCCCGGTCGAGGCGGTCAGGTCCTCGCCCTCGCTGAAATTGACGATCGTCGTCCGTGATCCCTCGACGGTCAGGGTCAGCGGAGCTGCGGCTTCGTCGAGCGTCATTCCGGCCCCGACCGTCCTGACGCCCCGGCGATGCAGGACATCGAGCGTTTCCCTGAAGCCGCTCAAGCCGTAATCGAAGACATGGTTATTGGCCAAGCAGGCCGCCTCGAACGGGACGGCGACGAGCGCGGCCGCGTGCGAGGGCGATCCCTTGAAGACGGCGCCGCTCTTCCAGACCGGCTTCCGGGCCCGGGTCAGGGCGCACTCGCAGTTGACGATCCTGAGATCGGCGGCCCGCAGGGTCGGGAGAAGGTCGCCGTAGACGGCTTCCGGGCCCCGGGAGACGAGCGGTTCGAAAGCCCGGATGGGCGCCCAATCAGAAGCGACGAGGATGCGGGCCATCCTACTTCGCGAGCTCCGCAATCTTCTTGGCGTGGTCGGCGATGAGGGCCAGGGTCGAAGCGTCGGCGTCGTAGACGGAGTACCAGCCGGCCGGCTCGTGGGGCGGGTCGCCGACCCAGGACATGCCGGGCCGGGCCTCCCCCGCCCAGGCCCAGAAATTGTCTCCGGCCGCCGGCCCTCCTGAGGCGATCGAGTCCAGGACGAGCTTGTAGAGGGCCGCGTAATAAAGGTCCCTGTTGACCGTCGTCGAGGCCGGGTCGAGGTTGTTCCTCTTCGTCGCCCAGTCCCGGGCCAGGCCGAACTCCTCGAGGACGAGCGGCTTGCCCATGGCCCTCGTCTCGTCGGCGAGCTTCCGGAAATAGGCCATGGCCCGTGGCTCGGCCGTCGTCTTGTAGGTCGCCGGCCGCTTGGGATCGTACCAGTCCCAATTCTGGGGCCAGATGTGGATCGTGACGTAATCGATGCCGGGCGCGCTGTGGGTCTTGACGAAATCCTGCCTCGGCTCGCCAGGCGGGGCGCCCTCCGAGCCGGTCGTGACCATATGGTTCGGATCGAGCGACTTGATATAGGCGGCCGTCTCGTCGATCCAGGTCTGAGGGTAGCGCCGGGGCTCGTTCCCGAGCTCCCAGGAGAATACGGCCGGGTCGTCCCGGTACTTGAGCCCGGTATAGGGGTTGGTGCGGTCGACCAGCATGGCGATATGGTCACGGTACCAATCCTGGCACTCCGGGTAAGAATAGAATTTGGCCGCGTAGGCGATGAACTTTTCGTAGTCGCCCGGATAAGGGATGGGTGTCTGTTCGCGCCAGGAGACGTACTGGGCCATGCCGCCCGACCACTGCCAGAAGTTGTTGAGGACCATAACCGCCCGCATTCCCCGCTTACCCATCTCGGCCAGCAGGAAATCGAGCCCGTCGAGGACGCTGCCGTCGTATTCCCCGGGCGAGGTCATCAGGGCGGGGACGATCCGGTAGGGCTCCGTGTTCGGGCCCTCCGAAGAGGCCATGACGCGCAGGTTGGTGACGCCGAGGCCGCGGAGCCGGTCGAGCTCGCGCAGGAGCCGAGGCCGGTCGCCTCGCGGTCCGTCGACGCCCAGGTTCATGCCCTGCCAAAAGTTGGCCCCGACGAAATAATACGGCCTGCCGTCGAGGGAGAAGCGGCCGTCCTTGGCCGTGACGAACGCGGCGGCCTTCGGCCGGCCCGGGTCCGCTTTCCCTGCCTGGGCGGGGGCCTGTCCCCTGTCGCCGCGGCAGCCCCAGGCGGCCAGGGTCAGGGCCAGAACGAGGAGCACGCTCTTGCGCATGGCGGAAATCTCCCTCCGCGATCGGATGAGAGAATCATAGACCCGGGCCGCGAGGACTGTCAACCGGCCCGCGCGGCCGGCCGCCGCCGAGGGCCCGGGCTCAGTCGAGCTTTTTGTGGAAGCGGAGGATGCTCAGGGCAAGGAGGAGGGCCCCCAGACCGGCCAGCGCCGCGGCCTGGTCCCAGAGCTCCGGCCAGCCGGCGCCGCGCAGCATGATGCCCCGGATGATGACGAAGAAATACCGGGTCGGGATGACATAGGAGACGAGCTGGAAGAAGCGCGGCATGTTCTCGATCGGAAAGACGAACCCGCCGAGGAGCATCATCGGCATGATGAAGAACGTCGTCGTGAACATGGCCTGCTGCTGGGTCCGCGAGATCGTCGAGATGAAGAGGCCGATGCCCAGGGTGTTGAGCATGAAGACCAGGGCCAGCGGATAGAGGAGGGCCAGGCTGCCCCGGATGGGGATGGCGAACCAGAACCGGGCCACGACCAGGACGAACGTCGCCTCGACCAGGCCGATGAGGACGAAGGGCAGGAGCTTGCCGACGATGAGCTGGTGAGGCCGGATGGGGGTCACGATGAGCTGCTCCATCGTGCCGGCCTCCTTCTCCCTCACGATGCCCATGGAGGCGAGCGAGATGGTCATGATCATCAGGATGAGGCCGAGGACGCCCGGGACCATGAAATTGCGGCTGCGGAGCTCCGGGTTGTACCAGACGCGGACCTCGGAGTTGACCAGGACCGGCCTCACGCCGCCGCCGCGGACGCGTGACAGTCTCTCGAGGACGAGGTTCTGGGCGTAGCGGCCGGCGATCACCGTCGCGTAGTTCACTCCGATCGTGGCCGATTGGCTCTCCGACCCGTCGGCGATGATCAGGACCGGGGCTTGCCGGCCGCCGGCCAGCTTGTCGCCGAAGCCCCGCGGGACGATGAAGGCCATCGCCACGTGGCCGTTGTCGAGGTAATGGTCGATCTCGTCCTGCCGCTCGACGCGCGCCCGGACCGAGAAATAGCCCGAGTTGACGAAGTGGTCGAGAAAGTCGCGGCTGGCCCCTGACCGGTCCTGGTCGCAGACGACCGAGGGGATGTCCCGGACGTCCAGGTCCGCGGCGTAGCCGAGGAGAAGGAGCTGCAGGATGGGCGAGATGAAGAGCACCGGGAAGAGACGGCGGTCCCTCCGGAGCTGGAGGAACTCCTTCCAGACGATCGACAGGATGGCTTTCATGCCGCCTTCCTCCCGCGGCGCGGCCGCTCCTTTTCGCTCCGGCCGAGCATCAAGGCGCTCGTCGCCAGGGACACCACGGCGAAGGCCACGAGCAGCAGATACTGGTCCCAGATGGCCGGCAGGCCAGCCCCTTTGAGGATGATGGCCCGGAGAACGGCCAGGAAATAACGGGCCGGCACGAGATAGGTGACGGCCTGGATGGGGGCCGGCATGTTCCGGATGGGGAAGACGAACCCGGACAGGATGAAGGTCGGAAGCATGGTCGTCAGAAAAGCCAACAGGAAGGCGACCTGCTGGGTCTTGGTGATCGAGGAGATGAAGATCCCCTGCCCCAAAGCCCCCATCACGAAGAGGAGCATGGCCAGGAGGAGGAGCGGATAGCTGCCCCGGATGCCGACGCCGAACAGGGCCTGGCCGAGGAGCAGGACGAGGTGGGCGGAGACGACCGAGATGATGATATAGGGGATCATCTTGCCCAAGATGAGCTCGAACGGCCGCAGCGACGAGACCCGGATCTGGTCCATCGTGCCGCGCTCCTTTTCGCGGACGATGGAAAAGGCCGTCGAGACGGTGACGATGACCATGAGGATGAAGGCCATCAGGCCCGGGACGAGGAAGTTCGCGCTCCGGAGCTCGGGGTTGTACCAGACCCGGACCTGGGTCGCGATGGGCAGGGAGACGTCGGTCACCCCGCGCCGGGTCAGGGCTTCGAGCGTGATCCGCTGCGAATAGACCTGGAGGATGGCGCCGATGTAGCCCGCGGCTGTGGAGCCGCTCATGGCGCTCGAGCCGTCGACCAGGACCTGGACCGACGGGCTCCGTCCGGCCAGGAGGTCGTCGGCGAACTTCGGCGGGATGATCAGGGCGACACGGATCGCCTCGCGGCCCATGAGCGGGTCGACCTCGGACGTCCGGACGAGCTCCGCCTTGAGGTCGAAATATTCCGTGGTCCGGAACTTGTCGACGAGGTCCCGGCTGGCCTGGCTCCCGTCCTGGTCGACGACCGCGAGCGGGATGTGCTTGACGTCGAAATTCAGCGCATAGCCGAACATGAGCAGCATGAACGCCGGCAGGAAGATCATGAAGACGAGCGAGCGCGCGTCCCGGCTGATCTCCAGGAACTCTTTCCGGATGACCGGGCGGAGACAGCACAGGGAGAGGGGCTTCACGGCGCGGCCTCCCCGCCCGGGGCCTCCGCCGGCCGGCCCTCGATCTGCTGGATGAAGACGTCCTCGAGCGAGGGCATGATCCGGTCGATGCGGTGGACGGCGATCCCCTCCCGGCCCAGCCTCTCGCGGACCAGGCGTCTCCCCTCCTCCTCGTCGCCGACGCTGATGTGGAGGGAGGTCCCGAAGATCGAGGTCTCGAGGACCCAAGGCTCTTTCTGGAGGATCTCCAGGGCCTCCACCGGCCGGTCGCTGGAGACCTCGAGGATGGGATTCCGGATGTACTTGGTCTTGAGCTCCCGGGGGCTGCCGCCGGCCACGATCCGGCCGGCGTGGATGAGCCGGATGTCGTTGCAGTATTCGGCCTCGTCGAGGTAATGCGTCGTCACGAAGACGGTCATGCCGCGCTCGGACAGCTCGTTGATGAGCTCCCAGAAGCGACGCCGCGAGGCCGGGTCGACGCCGCCGGTCGGCTCGTCGAGAAAGACGATCCGGGGCTCGTGGAGGACGGCGCAGCCCAGGGCCAATCGCTGTTTCCAGCCCTGGGACAGGGTGCGGGTCAGGCTCCGCTCGCGGCCCTCGAGCCCGGCCATCTTCAGGATCCAGGGCAGGCGGCCGTCCACCGTCTTGCGGGCCAGGTTGTAGGCCCCGCCAAAGAAGCGGATGTTCTCGGCCACGGTCAGGTCCTCGTAGAGGGAGAACTTCTGCGACATGTAGCCGATCGCCCGCTTGACCCGCTCGGGCTCGCGGCGGATGTCGAAGCCGGCGACCTTGGCCCCGCCCGAGGTGGGGTCGAGCAGGCCGCAGAGCATGCGGATGGTCGTCGACTTGCCCGCCCCGTTGGCGCCGAGAAAGCCGAAGATGATGCCCTGTTCGACGTCGAACGAAACGGCATCGACGGCGGTGAAGGCGCCGAACGTCTTGGTCAGCGACCTGACTTCGATGGCATGCTCGGCCACGGCACCGCCCCCCGTCCCCTGGCTCATTTCCCCAGCGCTTTCTCCAGCCGGGCCTGGGCCAAGGCCAGATCCATCGCCGCCTGGGTCCGGGAGGTCCTGGCCTGGAGCAGGAAGACCTCGGCGTCCAGCACGTCGGTGTTGAGAGCGACGCCCTCGCGGAACCGCTCCCGGACCATGCGCAGGTTCTCCTCGGCCTGGCCGACCGCCTGGGCCGCCACCTTGATCTTGTCGCGCGCTTGTACGAGGGCCAGGCGGCTCTGGGTGACGTCGAGAACGGCCTGGTCCTCGAGGAGCTTACGGGCGTCCCTGGCCTGGGCCAGCTGGGCCTTGGCCTGCTCGGCCTGGCTCCTCGTCTGTCCCCAATTCCAGAGATCGAACGAGACGGAGACGCCGACGTCCCATGTCGCCCTGAACCTGTCGAGAGCGGGAAGGATCCGCGGGTTGGGGCGCAGATAGTAATAGTTGCCGGCCAGCGAGACCTGGGGATACCAGCCGGACCGGGCCGCCTTGAGGCCGGCCTCGGAGGCCTTGATGCGGAACTCGGAGGCCTTGAGCTCGGGCCGGGCGGCCAAGGCCGTATCGAGAAGCGACCGGCCGGCCTCATCATCGACCTGGCCGATATCGGCAGGGGCCTGCGAGGCTGCGCTTTCCGCCGAGGAGGTCAGCTCGACGTCGGTCTCGACGGGAAGCCCGACCAAAGTATTGAGAGAAGTGCGGGCGATCTCGGCGGCGTTCCGGGCGTCGATCCTCAGGAGCTCGGTCTGCGAGAGCTGGAGCTCGGCTCGCAGGACCTCATTCCTGGTCAGCAAGCCCTGGTCGAAGAAGGCCCTGACGTCCTTGAGGTGCTCCTGGACCTGGACGATCGTGTCGGCGACGACGGCCTCCAGCTCGCGGGCCCGGGCCAGGCCCCAGTAGGCGCTCTTGACCGCGAAGACGAACTCCGAGCGGTCCTTGGTCAGGTCCCAGCCCGCCGAGGCCTCGAGCATCCGGGCCGACTCGGTGCTGGCTTGGAGCCGGAAGCCGGTGAACAGGGGCTGTTGCGCCGTCAGCCGCATGGTCCAGTTGCTGAAATAGTTCTGGGAGACGACGATGGGCTGGGGGAAGATGGGCAACGTCACCTCGAAAGGCGGGATCTCGCTCAGCCGCGTGTAGCCGGCGCCGAGCTTGAGGGCCGGGAGCCGGGCGGCCGCGACCTCCCGGGCCCGGGCGGAGGAGGCGTCGACCTTGGCGCGTGAGGCATGAAGGGTCGGGCTGGCCTCGAGACCCGCGGCGATGGCCTCGTCGAGCGACAGGGGCCGCTTCTGGGCCGGGGCCATGAGCGGCAAGGCCAAGACGGCGAATACGGCAAGCATCTTCTTGGTCATGATGGGCCTCCAGGCTGTTCCCCTTTTCCGGCTTCGGTCACGGAGATGAAAACGTTCTCCAGCGACGGGGCAAGGACCCGCCGTTGGAGGACCGGGATCCCCGCCGCGGCCAGAGCCGCCTCGAGCCGCGGGATCTCCAGGTCCGGGTCGGACACGACCGCGTTCAAGCGGTCGCCGAAGAGCTGGACTTCATGGACGCCGGGCACGGTCTTCAGGACGGCGTAGCCGCGGCGGATCTCCGGGCAGACGATCTCGACGACCGTGCCCCTCATCAGGCCTTTGATCCCCTGCGGCGTGTCGGCGGCCAGCAGCCGGCCTCCGGAGAGCAGTCCGATCCGCGTGCAGCGCTCGGCCTCGTCCATATAGGGCGTGGTCATGACGATGGTGATGCCGGACCGGAGCAGGCTGGAGAGGATCTTCCAGAAATCGCGCCGCGAGACGGCGTCGACGCCGGTCGTCGGCTCGTCGAGGAAGATGATCCGGGGCGTATGGATGAGGGCGCAGGCCAGGGCCAGCTTCTGCCGCATGCCGCCCGAGAGCCGATCCGCGAGCCGGTCCCGGAAAGGCGCGAGGCGGGTGAACTCGAGGAGCTCCTCGCGCCGGGCCTTGAAATCGCGGACGAGGTGGATCTCGGCGAAGAAGGCGATGTTCTCGTCGATCGTCAGGTCTCCGTAGAGGGAGAACCTTTGGGAGAAGTAGCCGATCCGGCTCTTGAGACGGGCGGCGTCCCGGACGACGTCGAAGCCGAGGACCGAGGCTCGTCCCGAGGTCGGGCGGAGAAGGCCGCAGAGCATGCGGATGGTCGTCGTCTTGCCGGCGCCGTCAGGGCCGACCAGTCCGAACATCTCGCCCTCCGCGACCGCGAGGTCGAGCGAGTGGACCGCTTCGACGGTCTCGAACGACTTGCCGAGACCGTGCGTCTCGACGGCGAGAGCAGGCATGACCGGGCTCCCCTTCCCCCGCTAGGCGCGTTCCGGCGGCACGCGGACCTCGGCGTCGGCCGGCAGCCCCGGCTTGAGCAGGCCCTCCCGGTTCTCGATCACGACCTTGACCCCGAAGACGAGCTTGACCCGGTCCTGCTTCGTCTGGACGTTCTTGGGCGTGAACTCCGCCTCGGGGGAGATATAGGTGATCCGGCCCGGGAAGACCTTATTGGGGAAGGCGTCGATCCGGACCTCGACCGCATCGCCCAGCCGGACCCGGCCGACCTCCACCTCGGTGAGATAGAGCATGACGTAGACGCTGTCGAGCACGGAGATCGTGACGACGGTCGAGCCGGGGCCGACGAGCTCGCCGGCCTCGACGGCTTTGTGGGTGACGGTCCCGGACGCGGGAGCGACGATCATGCAATCGGCGATCGTCTTGGCCAGGAGGTCGGCCGCGGCCCGGGCCTGGGCCAATCGGGCCTCCTGGGCCTGGATCTCCTCGGGCCGGGCCAGCCGCTGGACCTTGTTCAGAGCGTCGACCGCGGCGCTCCTCTGGGCCTCGGCGACCGTCAACCTGGCCTCGGCGTCGTCGCGCTGCTTTGGCGTGACGCTTCCCGTCTTCGCCAGCTCGCGCATCCGCTTGGCGTCGTCCTGGGCGACGCGCAGGTTCGCCTCGGCCTGGGTCAACGCGGACTCGGTCTGTTGGATGTCCTCCTTGCGGGCCCCGTTCCGCAGCAGGACGAGCTGGGCCAGGGCCAAATCGACGCCGGCTTGGGCCTGGCGGAGCTGAATGTCGGCTGTGGCATGGTCGATCGTGGCCAGGAGATCGCCGGGCTTGACCAGAGCCCCCTCGTCGACGGCCAGCTCCTTGACCTCTCCCGAGACCTTGGAGCCGACGTCGACCTCGACGGCCTCGATCGTGCCCGAGGCCGAGATGACGTCTTTCGCCGCCCGCGCGCCGCAGCCGGCGGCCATGAGGGCGGCCAGAACGAGGACCGTGGATCTCTTGATCATGGCAGGCTCTCCTTGCCGGTTTCGAACAGGGCCGGGACCGAGGCGAAGAAGCTCTTCCGCCCCTTGTCCGTCAGGATGCCCTGGAAGAAGACCTTGATGACGGAGCCGAACGTCTCGGCCGGGGACCGGCCGGTCCGCAGGATCGCGGCCGGATTGACGAACTCCTGGACGAGGTCGAGGAACATGGCTAGGAGCAGATCGGGGTCGAGGTCGGAGCGGAAACAGCCTTCGCGGCGGCCCTCCTCGAGGATGATCCTGAAGTTCTTGAGGATCTTGTCCCGCCGGAAATCCTCGATCTCCTGCCAAAGCTGGGGCGCCGTTCTCTGGAGGTCGCGGACGAGGACCGGGCCGAACCGGGACAGCCGGGCGCTGAGGAACGAGAGCAGGGCGACGAGCTTGTCCACGAAGCCCAGCGCACGGTCCGCGAGCAGCCGCTCCACCCCGGCCTGAATGTCGTCCATGTGGCCATGGACGACCTCGCGGAGGATGGCCTCCTTGCCTGGGAAGGCCTTGTAGAGCGTGGCCTTGCTGATGCCCAGGCGCGAAGCGATCTCGTCCGAGGTGACCCCGACGAAGCCGCGGACGAGGAATAGCCGCCCGGCCTCCTCGGCGATGCGGGACCGGAGGGCCGCCGGCCCCTTCGTCGGCCCGGCCTGTACTTTCAAAACTCTTTTGGTTTTCACAGTTTTATTATAACCCCGCCGCGCGGTTTGTCAAGGGGAGGGCTGAAGGTGTTAGAATGCCGGCATGGACGTCAAGCCCCGGCTGTTCAAGTCCCGGCAGGCCTGGCGGGAATGGCTGGCCAAGAACCACGGCTCTTCGAAGGGGATCTGGCTGGCTTACTACAAGAAGGGTTGCGGCAAGACCTCGATCACCTATTCGGAGGCCCTCGAGGAGGCCCTCTGTTTCGGATGGATCGATTCGGTCGTCTGTCGCCTCGATGAGGAGCGCTACGCCCAGAAATACACGCCCCGCAACCCGAAGTCCATCTGGTCGGCGGCGAACAAGGCCCGGATCGGAAAGCTCCTGCCCGAGGGCCGCATGGCCCCTCCGGGCCTGGCCAAGGTCGAGGCCGCCAAGCGCGACGGGTCATGGGACCGGCTCGTCGACATCGACCGCATCGGCCTCGGCGGAGACCTTCCGCCCGACCTCGCGGAGGCGCTGGCCCGCGAACCGAAGGCCCAGACGGCCTTCGACCGGCGGCCGCCGTCGGAGAAGAAGATGTGGGCCTACTGGGTCCTCAGCGCCAAGAGGCCGGAGACGCGGGCCCGCCGCGTCGCGGAGACGGTCACACGCGTCCTGGCCGGCCGCCGTCCTGGAATGTAGCTCGGTTAGGCCTCGATGATCCCGAGAGGCGGGTTGGTCCTCCAACGGCCGCGCGTGAAGTCCGGCAGGTCGACCGGGCGGCCCTTGGCCGCGACGCTCTTGACGCTGGCGCCGACGACGGCGCTCCACGCGGCCGCGTCATAGACGTCCTGGTCGAGCGGCTCGCCCCGGCGAAGCGACTGGATGAGCCGGTAGTCTTCAATGTAGTCCATGCCCCCGTGGCCCCTCCCCTCGCCCTTCGAGGCGATGGCCTTCCAGAGCGGGTGCTCGAACTCGGCGGCGAACTTCTCGAAATCGTCCCACTGGTGCGGCTTCTCGGCCTTGCCTTCGATATAGATCCGGTCCGGCCATTTGTGGGCCAGGCCCTTCGTGCCCTGGACCAGGTTGATCCGCGTGTAGGGGCGGGGCAGGTTCGTGTCGTGGATGAGGATGATCGTCTTGCCCAGCTTGGTCTTGATCAGGCTGGTGTTGACGTCGCCGAGGACGTATCTCTCCTTGGCCTGCGGCGAGTCGGCCCCGAACGCGGCCGAGGCATATTCATGGAGGCCCCGCGTCGGCGAGCTCATCGAGACGAGATAGTCGAAAGCGTCGCCGCGGTTGACGTTCATGCATTGGGCCACCGGCCCGAGGCCGTGCGTCGGGTAGAGGTTGCCGTTGAGCTTTTCGGACCAGGCCCGCCGCCACAGCCCCTCGCCCTCGCTCGAGAACTTGACGGCGCGCAGGTCGTGGAGGTAGCCGGCCTCGGCATGGAGGATCTCCCCGAGGACGCCCTTGCGGACGAGGTTCAGGGTCATGAGCTCGATCCGGTCGTAGCAGCAGTTCTCCATCATCTGGCAGTGCTTCTTGGTTTTCTCGGCCGCCTCGACCAAGGCCCAGCAATCGTCGATGGACATGGCCGCGGGGACCTCGGTCGCCGCGTGCTTGCCGTTGCGCATGGCCGCCAGGCATACCGGCACATGCCACTCCCACGGCGTGGCCGTCATGACCAGGTCCAGGTCCTCCGTCCCGCACATCCGCTCGAAGTCGCGCGGACCGTTCGAATAGCCGGCCGGCTTGGGCTGGCCGGCCTCGACGACCCATTTCTGGGCCCGCTCGACATGGGCCGGGCGGATGTCGCAGATGGCCTTGATCTCGACGCCCTCGATGTTGAGGTAGTTCTGGACGTGGGCCGAGCCCATGCCGCCGACCCCGACGAAGCCGACCTTGACGGTCGGGATGGCGGGGACGGCGAACTGCGAGCGGGCCTCGCCGGCCGGGGCCGGCCGGTCTCCGGCCTCGAGTCCCAGGCGGGCCGCCGCGGCGCCGAGACCGGCCGCCGCTCCGATCTTGAGAAAGTCCCTGCGCGAGGGCTTCTTCGCTTCGTCGTTCATGGGTCCTCCTGTCGGCGTTTTCATGAATAGTCCAGGCTAGAAGATCCGCCAGGCGATGCCGCCGAGGATCTGGATGCCGCCGACGTCAACGGTCAGGCCGAGGGGCGAATCCGCCCCGGCACGGATGGAATCATAGGCCGCGGAGCCGAAGAGCGAAAGCCGGCCGAAGAGGCCGATCGAGGCGGCCGCGACGAGATGGGGAGAGATCTTGTTCGCCCGGTAATCCAGATCGACCGTCCGCCACGTCTCACGGAAGCTGTGGAAGCTCGCCCCGGCGCCCAATCGCAGCCTGGCGATGCCCGCTTTGATCTCGTAGAAAAGGACGACCGGGATGGAGGCCCGCCGGAATCTCAGCGGGTAGACGGCCTCCTCGTCACCCGACGGCCGCGCCAGGCCCTTGTCCGACAAGGAGCTGAATCCGGCCGCCAGTCCCAGACGGCCCCGGAGCCTGAGCCAGAGGTCGGCCTCGACCGAAAGACCGGGGCCATAGGTCTCCCTGTAATCTCCCGACAGCGGGACGAGCCCTCCCGCCGCGACCGATAGTGAAAGCTCTTGGGCCGCGGCGGGGACGGCCAGAAGCACGATCAGCGCCGCTAGCCTGAAAGCCGGGCGCCGGGCCGTCATCTGCAGCTCCCCGGGAGGAAGGACCCGGCCGAGAGGGCGGCCGGGGCCCCGTACGGGCTGGCCGGCGGGGCGGCCGCCTTGGATCGATTGCCCTCGATTCCTGTCTCTCCGACGGCGGTGACGACGTAATAATAGGTCCCGTCAAGGGTCACACCCGAGTCCAGGAACTCACTCCCGGTCACGAGCCCCGCATTGGCTTTGAGGAACTCTCCATGGGCCGAGCCCGACCGATAGATGTTGTATCCGGCGGCGCCACCAACAGCCGTCCAGGTCAAGCGGACGGCGGAGAGGGCGTTGAACAGCGACCGGTGGATAACCCACTCGGCCCTGAGCCCGACGGGAGTCGGGGGAAAGCCCGGCTTGACGGGCTGGGCGAGCTCGGCCAGGAGCCCGGTCGAAGCTCGCGCAGAGGCGAGCAGGAAGCTGAGGTCGAGCTTGTCGAGCGTGTCGGTCGTCTGGTGGTAATAGGGGTTCGTCAACGGATCGTCCTCGCTGGCATCCAGGGCCGGGTAGCCGTAGTCCCAGAACGCGGCGTGATCGGACCAGACGAAGGAGGGGTCCACGCTCTTGGTTCCGCCGACCCCGCCGTAGGCCTCCCCGGCGTCCAGGAACAGGTCCGCGAGCCAAGCCGACTCGACGTTGACGATGCACTGGACGTCCTCCGGGGCCGCGTCGGCGAAGGCGATCATGTCCAGGTTGATGACCCCGAGGATCCTTTCGCCGGCCGCCCGGGCGGCGGAGGCGTAGGCCCGGCTTCCGTAGAGACCTCCCTCCTCGGCCGAGAAAGCGATGAACCGCACGGTGAAGTCGAGGTCGTATCCGGCCAGGGCCCTGGCGGCCTCGAGCACGGCGGCGACGCCGCTCCCGTTGTCGTCCGCGCCGGGGGCCGAGATTTCCCGCGTTGCGGCCGGCGAGGTCGAGTCGTAATGGGCGCAGACGATATAGATATCGTCCGGATAGGTCTCGCCCGTCTTCTCGGCGACGACGTTGCGGGATTCGTAGGCTCCCGAAAAGTGGAACGGCTCGAACCGGACTTGGTCGAGCCCGAGAGCCGAGAAAGCGTCGAAAAGGGCCTGGCCGGAGGCTTCGCAGCCGGCTGACGGAGCAAACCGTGTCCCGAAATCCTGCAGCATCAGGACGTCCGCGGCCAGGTTGGAGACCGACACGAGCGGGATGATGTTGTCGAGGATGAACGCGTCCGGGGTCAGGGGCGCGGCCGGGGCGTAATCTCCGGCGGCGCGGGTCCGGAGATAGGGAAGAATGGATCGGGACGGCAGAGCCTTGCGGGCCAGTCCGGAAGGAATGGAGTCGAGCGGCGGGACCCGATCCGACCAGAAGACGGCCGTCCCAGGCTCGACGGCCACGGCGCGGCCCACGGCCTGGAGGTCGGCCAGAGCGACCGGGTGACGGACGTCGACAAGGACGAATTCGCGGGCGGCCGCGTCTCGCTCGAGGACAGTGAACCGGACCCCGGCCCGCCGCAGCGCCCTGAGGTCCTCGCGGCCGGCCAAGGCGATGAAGCAGGTCGCGAGCTCCTGGCGGACGTCCGTCCCGAGCCGGGCCAGGACCCGCATGGATAGGGCCGGACCCCTAGAGATCCTGATGAGGCTGAGCGGCGGCCTGAGGTTCGGGCGGGCGGCGCCCAGGATCAGGCCGCAGGCCAACACGATGACGAAAAAAGCCCCCAAGCGTTTCATGCCCGCTATTAGAACAGATTTCGAACGGCACGGTCAACCAAGTATAATCCGGGAGAGGAGGCGTCATGACGATCAAGCCGGCCGGACCCGAAAGACGCTTCATGGCCAGGGCCATCCGGGAGGCCCGCAAGAACCTCGACCGTCCGGACGGCGGGCCTTTCGGCGCCTGCATCGTCCGGGACGGCCGGATCGTGGCTGCGGCCCGCAATACCGTCCTCAGGGACGACGCGACCTGCCACGCCGAGGTCAACGCCATCCGTAAGGCCTCGCGGGCGCTCGGCGCTTTCGACCTCTCCGGCTGCGAGATCTATTCGACGACCGAGCCCTGCCCGATGTGCTTCGGGGCCATCCATTGGGCCCGCATCGAGGTCGTTTATTATGGGACAGACATTCGAGACGCGGCCGGAGCAGGCTTCCACGAGCTCGAGATCTCCAACGCGCGGATGAAGGCCCTGGGCCGGAGCTCGATCCGGCTTGTTCCAGGCTTCATGCGCGAGGAATGCCTGGACCTCTTCGCAGCCTGGACCGCCCTTCCCGGCCGGAGACTCTATTAGGTCAGCAGCTTCCTCTTCCTGTTCCAACGCTCCCGCAGCCTGACCGAGTCCAGACCGAGCGCGCGGCCCTTGGCGAGCGGGTTCCGGCCCGCGGCCTCGAAACGGAGAGTGTGCCGTCCCGGGGCCAGCCTCAGGCTCCCGAGGTAGACGTCCTCGACGTCGAGGTCCTTGGCATAGAAATCGATGGGAGGCGCGACGGCCGGGCTCGTGCCGTCCTCGGCCAGCGGCACCGGTTTGCCGTCGAGGAGGACCCGGTAGAGGCCGTAGTCGTCGGCGTAGGTCATGCGCAGGACGAGGGCCCGGTACTCCTCCTTGGCCACGTCGAAATCGACTTCGAGGCTCGCGGCGTCTGCGGACGGCCTGAAGAAGACCTGCCCCTCCCCCGTCCAATCATAGCCCTTCTGGAGCTCGGCCTCGCCGCCCGCCGGGCGCGACGACGCGAGCAAGGTCCGGCCCTCGACGATGAGATCGAGGTTCGGGAAGCGCCTGGCGGCGAGCGGCGGCAGGGTCGTGAACCGCCTCGGCTGGCCCTGCTGATACCAGAAGGCCACGGTGGCGATGTCGTCCTCGCGCTCGACGTGGCCCTCGATCTTGCCGCTCTCCGTCTCGTCGGCCGACATCCAGCCGGTGTGCTCGATGTCGAAGCGAAGGGACTTCGTGAAGCGGACCGGGTCGGCGATGTGCCAGCGGTACATGCCGTACTCGGTGCCGGGGATCTCGGCCTCCGGGCTCCAGCGGACGCATCCGAAATAGGGATAGAGCCCGAGCGACATGCCCCAGGCCATGAGGAAGTAATCCTCGGTCCCGGTGCCTTGGATGGACGGCCGGATTTCGCCGTCGATATAGAAGCGCGCGTCGCCCTCGCCGAACCACATCGGGCTACGGGCCCGGATGGACATGACCGTGCCGACGTACTGACCCGCGCCCCTGATGTCGGCGATCGTATAGTCGGTCCCGAGCGTCTCGGGGAAGGCCTGGTTGTACTGGGCGCAGAAATAGGCCGCGTCGCGGCCGAGGGCGGGCTCTTCGCTGTAATCGATGTGATAGTAGAACGAGCGGACGTTCTTCCCGCCCTCGTTGGTGACGGTGATGACGCCCCTCTCGAGAAAAGGCATGGGCCAGAAGCAGTTATAGCCGTCGCCGCCCGTCTCGACCTGGACCGGGACGGAGACGAGCTCGGCGCGCCGGCCGAATCCTGCTCCGAAGAAATCCCCGAGCGGCGCCTCGACGGCCGGTTCCCTGGCGCCGTCCCAATACATGCGGAGAACGATCTCGTCCGGCGCGGCCGAGCCGCCCGCCTCGAGCCAGTTCGGGCGGGCCTCGTTGAAGGTCAGCCAGATATGGCGGATGACGGCCGGGCCTTTGATGTCGGCCAGGACCCTGGTCTCGCCGGGGGCGATGTACTTGACCCGGTCGGCGTTGCCGGGGTAGCTCGGGTCGGTCGAGGTCACGGCGCGCGACCGCCCCGGTTTGAGCCTCATCAGGCCGTCGAGGTCCTGGGCCGGGACGGCGGAGGCAAGCAAGGCCACGGCGGCGATGAGGATCGAAAGCTTCCTGGTCATGGGCGGACCTCCATCTGATCTATCGTCCGTTTCTTATCCCCGTCCCGCCCAAAAATCAAGCCGTCTGTATTACCCTCTCGAGGAGGCGAGGGGCGATATTCTTTCTTGACAAAGCCGAAAGCGAGGCCTATGATGCGTCAATCATGGACAGCGTGACCGATCTTCGAAGGCTCGCCGCCGCGCTGTCTTCCCGGCTCTGGAACTGGTGGGCGGTGCCAACCGCCCGATAAGTCCTTTCCCCCCGTCCATTCCCCTTTTTAGGGACAGGTGCGTCTGCCCCTGAGCCTTGGACCCCATGGACGCGACGGAAAGACGTCGTGAAAGGACTTTGACCACCATGCGATTCGCATCGCGCAGATCCGATCTGTTGCCCCGGGCCTTTTACAACATCAAGGCCGACCTGCCCGCGCCGCCCAAACCGCCCCTGCACCCGGGGACGAAGGAGCCCCTCAAGCCCGAGGACCTCGAGATCATCTTCCCCAAGAGCTTCATCCGCCAAGAGGGGGTGACCGACCGCGAGGTGCCCATCCCCGGCCCGGTCCTCGAGGCCTACTCGGTCTTCCGGCCGACGCCCCTCATCGAGGCTACGGCCCTTCGCAAGGCCCTCGACACGCCGGCCCGCATCTTCTACAAGTACGAAGGCGTCGGGCCGGTCGGCAGCCACAAGACGAACACGGCCCTCATGCAGGCCTACCTGGCCGCCCAGGACGGCGTCAAGACGCTGGCGACCGAGACGGGGGCCGGCCAGTGGGGCTCGGCCCTGGCCTACGCCGGCTCGCGCTTCGGCATCGAGACGCGGGTCTTCATGGTCCGCTCGAGCTTCCGCCAGAAGCCGGGTCGGCGGGTCATCATGGAGATGTTCGGCGGCAGCGTCCTCGAAAGCCCGAGCAATACGACCGACGCCGGCCGCAAGTTCTACGAACAGAACCCGGAGCACCCCGGCAGCCTGGGCATCGCCATCTCGGAGGCCGTCGAGGTCGCGGTCAAGAACCCGGCCATCAGATATTCACTGGGCTCGGTCCTGGACAGCGTCCTCATGCACCAGACGGTTATCGGGCTCGAGGCCGAGAAGCAGATGGAGGAGCTCGGCGTCATCCCCGACACGGTCATCGGCTGCGTCGGCGGCGGTTCGAACTTCGCCGGCCTGGCCTTCCCCTTCATCCGCCACAATCTGAAGGCGGGGCGGACGACGCGGTTCATCGCCGTCGAGCCTGCGGCCTGCCCGTCCCTGACGCAGGGCACGCTGCGGTACGATTTCGGGGACAGCGTCGGCATGACCCCGCTCCTGTACATGTACACCCTCGGCATGGACTTCGTGCCGCCGCCGCTGCACGCCGGCGGACTGCGCTACCACGGCATGGCTCCGCTTGTCAGCCACCTGGCCTCGATGGGCGTCATCGAGCCGAGGGCGGTCGACGAGAAGACCGTCTTCGAGCGGGCCGTCCTGTTCATGAAGACCGAAGGCATCCTGCCCGCGCCGGAATCCTCCCACGCCATCTCCGTGGCCGTCGACGAGGCGCTGGCGGCCAAGGCCGAGGGACTTGAGCGGACGATCCTGTTCAACCTGAGCGGCCACGGCTTCCTCGACATCAGCGCCTATGCCAAGAACGGCAATGGCAACGGCCGCTGACCCCGGCGAGCGCGCGGCCGGGCCGGTCCGGGCGGGGCCCGGCCGGGGAACGTTTGGTCCGGGCTGGCCGTAGTGTACAATACGCCCATGATCAAACGAATCCCCCAGGCTCTGCTGGCTTTCCTGGCCGCGGTCTCGATCGTCCCCGCCGTCCGCGCCGCGGCCCAGGCCGCCCCGATCCCGTCCGTGTCCGACGACGCCCTGGCCGCGAAGATCGACGCGGTCATGGCCGCCGTCTACAAGCCCGGACAGCCGGGCGCCGCGGTCATCGTTCAAAAAGAGGGCCGGACGATCGTCCGCAAAGGCTACGGGATGGCCGATCTCGAGCTCGGCGTCCCCATCGCCCCGGACATGGTCTTCCGACTGGGCTCGATCACCAAGCAATTCACGGCCGTGTCAATCCTTCTCTTGGCCCAGGACGGCAAGCTCGGCCTCCAGGACGAGATCACCAAGTTCCTACCCGATTATCCGACCCAGGGCCGGCGGATCACGGTCGAGCACCTCCTGACCCACACCTCGGGCATCCAGAGCTACACCGACCTCGCCGAGTGGCTGCCGCTCTGGCGCAAGGATCTTTCGGTCCGTGAGCTCATCGACCTCTTCAAGGACAAGCCCATGCAGTTCGAGCCCGGCCAGAGCTGGGCCTACAACAATTCGGGCTACATCCTGCTCGGGGCCATCATCGAGAAGGTCTCGGGGAAGACCTATGAAGAGTTCGTCAACGAGCGCATCTTCAAGCCTCTTGGCATGACGAGCTCCTATTACGGCAGCGCCGAGCGGATCATCCCCCGCCGCATCCCCGGCTACCAGGCGGGCAAGGGCGGCTTCGTCAACGCGCCCTACCTCAGCATGACCCAGCCCTATGCGGCCGGCTCCCTCCTCTCCACGGTCGACGACCTGGCCGTCTGGAGCGAGGCCGTCTTCGGCGACAAGCTCGTCCGGAAGGAATGGCTCGACAAGGCCTTCACGCCCTACAAGCTCGCCAATGGGGAATCGACGGGATACGGCTACGGCTGGTTCATCGCCGATTTCGCCGGCCATCGGTCGATCGAGCACGGCGGCGGCATCAACGGCTTCACGAGCTACGAGATGACCTTCCCCGAAAACCGCATCTTCATCGCCATCCTGACGAACAGCGCCATCCCCGGCCGGGCGCCCGAGCCGGTCGCGGTCAAGATCGCCTGGCTCGCCCTGGGGATACCCGAGCCGGCGAGGACGGTGGCGAAGGTCGCGGCCGCAGACCTCGACGCGGCGGCCGGCGTCTACGTGAACGACCGCAAGGACGAGTACTATTTCAGCCGGGCGGGCGAGAAGCTCTTCGCCCAGAGAAAAGGCGGGGCCAAGAACGAGCTCTATCCCGCCTCCGCGAGCGAGTTCTTCCTCAAGGACAACCCGGCCCGGTATCTTTTCACCAGGGACGCCGGCGGCCGAGTGACCGGTCTGAGGATCAAGACCCGGATCGGGCCGGACCAGGTCTTTGTCAAGACGGACAAACCTCTCCCGGGTGAGCGAAAAGCGGCCGCCGTCGATCCCAGGCTCTACGACCGCCTGACGGGCGACTACGAGCTGGCGCCCGGTTTCATCATCACCATCCTCAGGCGCGGCGACAGGCTCTTCTCCCAGGCCACGGGCCAGCCCGAGGTCGAGCTCTTCCCGGAATCGGAGACGCGGTTCTTCCTCAAGGTGGTCGACGCCCAGGTCGATTTCTCGCTCGACGCTTCGGGCCGGGTGACGGCACTCGTCCTCCATCAGGGCGGCCAGGACCTTCCCGGGAAAAAGATCAAGGCCCCTTGAGGGAACCCGGGACGCGGCGCTTTCGTATATCAGGACGGAAAGAGAATATTCGAGGAGGCCTGACCATGTCCAAGAAAAGAATTATGATAGCTGGGGCGGTCCTGTTGCTGATCGGCCTGGCCGCCGCCTGTGACGAGCCCCGGAACGTGATGACGGAAACGAGGACGGTCGGCCTCGAAGGCGCCTCGCGGGCCGAGGTCCGGCTCGAGATGGGGGCCGGCGAGCTCCGGCTCAAGTCGGCCGATCAGGCGGCCCTGCTCGAGGGCTCGTTCGAGTTCAACCGCGAGCGCCTCCGGCCCGAGGTCATCTATCGCGTCGTCGGCGGCAAGGGCATCCTCGACGTCCGGCACGGCCGGCGGCACGGCATTAGTTTCGGAACGACCCGGAACCGCTGGGACCTCGTTCTCGGCCGGGCCGTGCCCGTCGATCTGCGGGTCGACCTCGGGGCCGGGGATAGCGAGTTCGATCTCCGGGGCGTCAAGCTCGCCGGGATCGATATGGATATGGGCGTCGGCGAGGTCAACCTGGACCTCCGCGGACCTCACGCCGCGGGCTTCCCGGTCAAGATCGACGGCGGCGTGGGGAGCGCCAAGCTCCTCCTGCCCTCTGAAGTCGGCGTCCGGGTCAAGGTCGACGGCGGGCTGGGCTCGGTCGACGCCCACGGCCTGGTCAAGCAGTCCGGAGCCTACGTCAACGACGCCTATGCCACGAGCCCGGTCAAGATCGAGATCGAGGTCGATGCCGGGATCGGCAGCCTCGAGCTGACCTGCGAGCCTTCGGATCAGATCAAGGCCTAGACTTCTTCCAGTTGGACCGTGAAGTGCCGCAGGAACGGAGATTCGCGGACGATGCGCAGCCCCCTGATCTTGTCCCGGTTCTTATAGAGATCGACGAGCGCCTCGGCGACATACCTCAGATGTGACGCCGTGTAGACCCGCCGCGGGATGGCCAGCCGGACGAGCTCGAGCTCAGGGAACTTCTCCTCCTTGCCCTTGCCCGTTTTCTGCCCGAACATGACCCCGCCGATCTCGACGGCCCGGATGCCGTGCTCGCGGTAGAGCGAGACGGTCAGGGCCCAGCCGGGATACTGGGCTCGGCGGATGTGCGGCAGGAAGCGGTCGGCCAGGAGATAGACGGCGTGGCCGCCGAAGGGCTTGAAGACGGGGATCCCGGCGGCGTCGAGAAGCCCGCCGAGATAGGCGACCTGGGCCGTGCGGTGCTCGAGGTAGTCCTCCTTGAGGGCCTCCTTCAGCCCGCGGGCCATGGCCTCGAGGTCGCGGCCGGCCAGGCCGCCGTAAGTCGGGAAGCCTTCGCTGATGATGAGGTTGTTCTTGATCTTCTCGGCCAGGGTGTCGTCGTCGAGGGTGACGAAGCCCCCGATGTTGACCAGGGCGTCCTTCTTGCCGCTCATGGTCGCCCCGTCGGCGTAGGAGAACATCTCCTGGGCGATCTCGAGGACGCTCTTCTTGGCATAGCCGTTCTCGCGCTGCTTGATGAACCAGGCGTTCTCGGCGAAGCGGCAGGCGTCGAAGAAGAACGGGATGCCGTAGTGGGCGCAGACCTCGCTCACCTCCTTGATGTTCCTCAGCGACACCGGCTGGCCGCCGCCGCTATTGTTGGTCACGGTCAGCATGACCAGCGGCACCCTGTCCTTGCCCCGGCGCTCGATGCATTTCTTCAGCTTGGCCACGTCCATGTCGCCCTTGAAGGGCAGATCGGCGTCGGGGTCATAGGCGGGGGCCGCGGCCAGGTCCTCGGCCCGGGCTTCGAGGACCTCGATGTTGGCCCGGGTCGTGTCGAAATGGATGTTGCTCGGGACGCTGTCGCCCTTCTTGAGGATGGAGCCGAAGAGAACCCGCTCGGCAGCCCGTCCTTGGTGCGTGGGGATGACGTGGCTGAAGCCGAAGACCGAGCGCACGGACTCCTCGAGATGGTAGAAGTTGCGGGCCCCGGCGTAGGACTCGTCGCCGGTCATGATCCCCGCCCACTGGTCGTCGCTCATGGCCGAGGTCCCCGAATCGGTCAGAAGGTCGATGGTCACCTTCTCGGCCGGGATGCCGAAGGGGTTGAGCCCGGACTGCTTCAGAAGGGCCTCGCGCTCTCGCCGCGAGGTCGCGCCCAGGGGCTCGACCATCTTGATGCGGAAAGGCTCCATCGGCGGCTTGATCTCTGCCATCCTATCCTCCCTAGCCGGCCCGGGGACGCCGGGCGGCGCTGTTTCAGAATGCCGTCAGCTTGCGGAATTGCCGGAACCGGGCTTCGACCAGGTCCCGGTCGAGGGCGAGGAAGCGTCCGATGCCGAAATCCTCGATGGCGAACGAGGCCATGACGCTTCCGTAGACCGTGGCCCGCCGTACGTCCCGGGCCGAGAGGCCCGGCGACTTGTCGATGTAGCCCAGGAACCCGCCCGCGAAGCTGTCCCCCGCCCCGGTCGGATCGATAACATGGTCGCAGGGGTGGGCCAGGACGCCGAAGACGAAGTTCCGGCCGAAGACGAGGGCTCCGTGCTCGCCCTTCTTGAGCAGGACGAGCGACGGCCCGAGCTCGACCAAGGCCTTGCCGGCCGCGATGAGGTTCTGCTCGCCGGTGATCAGGCGGGCCTCCTCGTCGTTGGCGAAGAAGATGTGGACCCGGCCAAGCTCCTTAAGGAGCGTCTCCCGCTTCGTTTCGATCCAGAGGCGGATCGTGTCCATGGCCACGACGGCCGGCTTATGGAACTGCCCCAGGACGAACTCATGATGCTCGGGATTGAGGTTGGCCAGGTAAACGATCCGCGAATTCCTGTAGGCCGCGGGGATCTCCGGCCGGAAATCGGCGAAGACGTTGAGCTCGGTCCGCAGGGTCGTGCGGCGGTTCGGGTCGTCCTCGTACTTCCCTTCCCAGTGGAAGGTCTTGCCGGCCTTGATCCGGAGTCCGGCGAGATCGACGCCGCGCGAGCGCAGCAGGGCCAGGGTCTTGCGCGGGAAATCGCGGCCGACGACGCCGACGACGCGCGGCCGCGTGAAATAGCTCGCCGCGAGCGAACAATAGGTGCCCGACCCGCCGACGATCCTCTCCCGGTCGCCCCACGGCGTGCGGATGGTGTCGAAGGCGACCGATCCGACGATGACCAGGCTCATGGCGTTCCGCGCGTCCTCAGCTGAGATACTTGCCGACGAGGAGCCCCAGCTTGCGCCTAGTCGCGGCCGGGATGGCGCCCGGGGCGGTGACGATGGCGTTCTTGAGGCCCAAAGAGCAGTCGCAGCCGGCTTCGCTCCGCGGGCCGAGGACGCCGAGCGCCCTCTTGATGACGGCCTTGGCGTTGGCGATGTTGGCGGAGAGGTTCTGGAGGACGAGCTCGACCGTGACCGTCTCCTCCGTCTCGTGCCAGACGTCGTAGTCGGTGGCCAGGCTCAGCGTGGCGTAGCAGATCTCGGCCTCGCGGCAAAGCTTGGCCTCGGTCACGGCGGTCATGCCGATGACGTCGCCGCCCCAGGCCCGGTAGGCCAGCGACTCGGCCTTGGTCGAGAAGGCCGGCCCGTCGATGCAGACGTATGTCCCGCCGAGATGCGACCTCAGGCCGAGACCCGTTGCCGCCTCGTGGAGGACCTTGGCCAGCTCGGGACAGACCGGCTGGGCGAGGCTGACATGGGCCACGAGACCTGCGCCGAAGAAGGTGTTGGGCCGCCGCGTCCGGTCGAAGAACTGGAGGGGCAGGACCATATCGCGCGGCCGGATCTCTTCGCGGAGGGAGCCGACGGAGTTGACCGAGATCAGGCGCGCCACACCCAACTTCTTGAAACCAAATATGTTAGCGCGGTAGTTGACCTCTGCCGGGAGCAACCGGTGGCCCTGGCCGTGCCGGGCCAGAAAGGCCACCGGACGTCCTTCGAGCGTGCCGACGACGTAGGCGCAGGAGGGCTCGCCGAAGGGCGTCCTCAGGCGGACTTCCCGCTTCTCGCGGAATCCCTCGATCTCATAGAGGCCGGTGCCGCCGAGGATGCCGATCGTCGCGCGCGGCTGTGGGGCGATCCTTTTGGTCCCGGCCATGAATCCTCCTCGCCTCCATATACCCTTTTCGCCGAGGCTGAGTCAAGATGCCGCGAAAGCCGATTCTTAGCCGCGACGAGGAACGTATTCACCAAGAGGGGACTCAGGAGAGCGAGTAAGAGTATGATATTTCCCAATATTGTATAGCCGGCATCGTGCCGTCTACTGGCAAGACAGGCAGCATAAGGGACTCCAAAAAAGACCAGATACAGGATATGCTTCATCGAAATATCCAAGAAGGCGCAAAAGTATAAGGCTGCCCACCAAGCGGAGATCATTCCATAGGCCGTGCGTGCCGGACTATGTCCGGCGATTAGAGAGGCCACTCCATAAATCAAAGATGCCAATAGATAGTAAGAAAGCCCCTTCAAGGTGTCATAAACCACATGCTTCGTCATCGCGCCAACCTTTGGAGATCGCCCTTGGGCGATTCATGGCAGACATACCTTCATAAATATAAACCAAAGAGACCGCTAAATCTCCTCACATCGGAAGATATACCTGCGAATCCTGGAATCGCCCCCGTCTTTGCATTTTTCCCCTGAAAACGATATCCTAGGGGGACTATGAAGTACGTCTATCTCGATGCCTCGTCGGGAGTTAGCGGCGATATGTGCCTCGGCGCGCTCCTCGATCTGGGCATTGACGCGGCCCTTTTCAGGGACAGGATGGCCGGCCTCCGCCTGCCCGTGGAGATCGGCGTCCGCCGCGTCCGCCGGGGCGGCTTTGCCGCGGTCAAGGTGGACGTCAAGGTCACGGCCGGCAAGCCCGTCGAGCGGACCCTCGCCGACGTGGAGCGGGTCATCGCCAGGAGCCGCTTCGCGCCGGCCGTCAAGGACCGGGCCCTCCTCGTCTTCAAGCGCCTGTTCGAGGCCGAGGCCAAGGTCCACGGCCGCAAGCTCCGGGAGGCCCACCTCCACGAGGCCGGGGCCGACGACGCCCTCGTCGATGTCGTCGGGACGGCTTTACTTCTCGACGAGTTGGGCGTCTCCGAGGTCTATTGCTCGCCGCTCAACCTCGGCTCCGGCTGGGTCAAGACCTCGCATGGACGGCTGCCCGTCCCCCCGCCCGCCGTGGCCGAGCTTCTGAAGAAGGCGCCCGTCTATTCCGCTTGGGCCGAGACCGAGCTCGTGACCCCGACCGGAGCGGCCATCGTCGCCGCCCTGGCCTCGAAGTTCACCAAGCTCCCCGAGCTCATCTATGACCGGATCGGCCGCGGCGCGGGGACGAAGGAGCTCCCTGAGATCCCGAACATCCTGCGCGTTTATTACGGCGACGCCGCGTCCTTCGACGAGGCGAAGGCCGTCTATGTGGTCGAGGCGACCATCGACGACGCCACGCCGCAGCTTTTGGCCCATTTCGTCGATCTCGCGCTCGAGCGGGGCGCGCTCGACGCGACCCTCTCCCCCGTCGTCATGAAGAAGAACCGCCTCGGCACGAGACTCCAGCTCCTCGTCGAGGCCGGACGGCTCGACGCCCTGATCGAAGCGGTCTTCACGGAGACGACCTCGATCGGCATCCGCTATTTCCCGGTCGGCCGGCGCGTCCTCGACCGCTCGTTCGAGACCGTCCGCGTCCACGGCGAGAAGATCGGCCTGAAGGTCGCTCGCCTGGGCGGCCGGGTCGTAAACGTCCAGCCCGAATACGACGACCTGGTTCAGGCGGCCCGCAGGACCGGCGTGCCTCTCAAGGAGCTGGCCCATCACGCCGTCGGCGGATTCCGCAAAAAGGGCTAGCCGGCGGACGGACGGGGGGACGGAAGGACCATCATGGACACCAAGAAGATCGAGAAGGGCATCCGCCTCGTCCTCGAGGGCGTCGGAGAGGACGTGCGCCGATCCGGCATCAGGGCCACGCCGCGGCGCGTGGCCCGCATGCTGGTCGAGATCCTCGGCGGCAGCGAGCGCGAGGCGACGAAGAACCTGCGCGTCATCGAAGACGAGAAGCACGACGAAATGGTCCTCATCAAGAACATCCCCCTCTACTCGATGTGCGAGCACCATCTCCTCCCCTTCGCGGGAGTGGCCCACGTGGCCTATATTCCGAAGTCCGGGCGGATCGTCGGCCTGAGCAAGATCGCCCGGGTCGTGGAGGCCCTGTCCAGGCGGCTCCAGGTCCAGGAGCGGTTGACGAAGCAGATCGCCGACCTGCTCGAGAAGCACCTCGAGCCCCTGGGCGTCATGGTCGTGATCGAAGCCGAGCACATGTGCATGTCGATGCGCGGGGCGAAAAAGCCCAAGTCGATCACGGTGACCTCGGCCGTCCGCGGCTCGTTCCGGAGGAACCCGGCGACGCGGGCCGAGGCCATGATGCTCATCCGGGGAGGACCGAGAAATGTCAGCGAGCTCTAAGAAGACGTTTTACGTCACGACGCCGATCTACTACGTCAACGACGTGCCTCACATCGGGCACGCCTACACGACCATCATCGCCGATACTCTGGCCCGCTTCCAGAAGCTGGCCGGCAAGGATGTCTTCTTCCTGACCGGGACCGACGAGCACGGCCAGAAGATCGAGAAGGCGGCCGCCGAGAAAGGGATGACCCCGCTCGCTCTGGCCGACTCGGTCGTCGGCCGGGCCCAGGACCTCTGGAAGGCCCTCGACATCTCCTACGACTTCTTCATCCGGACGTCCATGGACTTCCACGAGAAGGGCGTCCAGAAGCTCTTCAAGGCGCTCCTCGATAAGGGGGACATCTACAAGGGCGAGTACAAGGGCTGGTACTGCGTCTCGGACGAGAATTTCCTGCCCGAGGACGTGCCTCTCGATTCGGAGGCCTGCAAGATCTGCCCCGATTGCGGCAAGAAGGCCTCGCTCGTCTCGGAGGAGACCTATTTCTTCCGGCTCTCGGCCTACCAAGCGCGGCTCCTCGAGCTCTACGAGACCCACCCCGAGTTCGTCAGGCCGCAGAGCCGCCTCAACGAGGTCGCGAGCTTCGTCCGCGGCGGGCTCAAGGACCTCAGCATCACGAGGACCACGGTCAAGTGGGGCATCCCGGTCCCGGGCGACCCGAAGCACACGATCTACGTCTGGTTCGACGCCCTCCACAACTATGTCACGGGCATCGGCTATGACTGGAACATGGCCCGCTACGAGAAGTTCTGGCCGGCCGACGTCCATCTCGTCGGCAAGGACATCCTGCGCTTCCATGCCGTCTACTGGCCCGCTTTCTTGATGGCGGCGGGGCTCCCCCTCCCGCGCACCGTCTTCGGCCACGGCTGGTGGCTGCGGGACGACACGAAGATGTCCAAGTCGAGGGGCAACGTCCTCGACCCGCATGTCCTGCTGAAGGTCTTCGGGCCGGACCCGATCCGCTACTTCCTGCTGCGCGAGATCCCCATCGGCCAGGATGGCAACTTCTCCCACGAGGGCTTCCTCCACCGGGTCAACTCCGACCTGGCCAACGACTTCGGCAACCTAGTCCAGCGGACACTGACGATGATCGGCAACTATTTCGGCGGGAGGATCGAGGCCCCCGGCGAGGAGACGGCCGAGGACGCCGCGGTACGGACGGAGTTCGCCGAGCTCAAGGCCCGCGTCTTCGACCTCTACGACGCCTGCGCCCTCAACAAGGCCCTCGAGGAGATCTGGGCCTACATTGGCCGCGTCAACAAGTACCTGGCCGACAACGAGCCTTGGCTCATGGCCAAGGACGCGGCCCGCCGGCCCCGCCTGGCCAGGGTGCTCCTGCAGGCCGCGGCAGCCATCCGCGGCGTGAGCTACCTCGCCTATCCCGTGATGCCCCGCTCGGTCGACAAGATATGGGGCTTTCTCGGTGAGCCGCTCAAGCCCTCGGAGGTGCCGTGGGAGAAGGCCGATTTCGGCGGCTTCGGCCCCGGCCGCAAGGTCGGGACGCCGCAGGCGCTCTTCCCCAGGGTCGCGCTCAAGGATTTCCTCGGCGACGAGACGGGCGCCCCAGCCGCGGCGGCCGCGTCCGCTTCGACCCCGCAAACGACGACGAAGGGAGTGATAGCCATGGACCAGATCACTTTCGACGAGTTCAAGAAGATGGACCTCCGAGTGGCCCAGATCGTCGAGGCCGAGCGCGTGCCCGGCGCGACCAAGATCCTCAAGCTCAAGATCGACCTCGGCACCGAGCAGAGGCAGATGGTGGCCGGGATCGCCGAGACCTACGCGCCCGAGGAGCTGGTGGGCAAGAAGCTCATCGTCATCGTCAACCTCAAGCCCGCCGTCATCCGCGGCATCGAGTCGCAGGCCATGCTCCTCGCGGCCATCACGCCCGACAACAAGGCCGTCATCCCCTTCTTCGACAGGGATATCCACGCCGGGGCGACCGTCAAGTGATCTAAATGTTTCTGTGGCGCTAGATCAGCCGCGCAGAAGCGCCTCGATGCGTTCCGCCGGGATCGCGCCTTCCCGAAGGACCTTGGGCGTCTCGCCGCTGAGGTCTATGACGGTCGAAGGCCGGCCGCCGGGCGCGGGCCCGGAGTCGATGATGAGATCGACCTTGCCCTCGAAGAGCGCCTTCACTTCGGCCGGATCGGCCAGCTCCTTCTCTCCGGACAGGTTAGCGCTCGTCGCCGTCAGCGGCTCGCCGAGCTCCCGGACGAGGCCGCGCAACCAGGCCAGCGGCGGGATGCGGACGGCGATGGTCCCTCCCGGGCTCAGGACGTGAGCCGGCAGGCCGGCCGCGGCCGGCAAGACCAAGGTCAAAGGTCCCGGCCAGAACTCGGCGGCCAAGGCGGCAAATGTCGGAGGAAGTGAGGAGACGAGGTCGCCGACCATGTCCATGTCCGAAACGACGAAGGACAACGGCTTCGAAGCGTCCCGCGCCTTCAAACGAAAAATCTTGTCCACGGCCGTCTTCGACAGGGCGGCGGCCCCGAGGGCGTAGAACGTCTCGGTCGGATAAGCGGCCACGGCCCCGGCGCGCAGGGCCGCGGCGAGATCCGCGGCCTCGGGAAGCCCGGCCGATCCCCGGTCGATGGTCACGATCCGCGTCTTCGTCAAGGCCTGGCGTCCCGGGGGGATGGTAGCGGGGCCATGTCCAAAAGTCAAACAGGGGTCCGGCCGTCCCAGCCGGGAGGACACCTGACCTGTTTTGGGCACACCGTCCGGACCTGGCGCCCCCGAGGAAACCTGGACCGTCCTGGCACGTTATTTGCTATAATTTACTGTGTATAGGAGGAACGACATGAAAAAGCTGACCGTTCTCGCGGCGGGATTGCTCCTGCTCGTCCCGACCCTGGCCTTCTCCGATTCGATCTCCATCCGGGCCGGCTATTACCTTCCCCGGATGATGACCGAATCCTTCCTCATGAACCACCTCGACAACCTCTTCGCGATCGAGTTCCAGAACATGAGCTTTCTTCCCAAGGACTATCGAGGCAGCATCATCGGGGCCGAGTACGACTACTTCTTCAACAAGTACGTCAGCCTGGCCTTGGGCATCGATTCCTTCAACCGGAGCGAGGTCGGCTTCTACAGGGATTGGGTGGTGAACACCCTCACGGATGGCGATTTCGCCTTTCCGTTCGAGCTCTATCAAGGCGACGATATCATCCATTCGCTCCGGTTGACCTACACGCCGCTTCAGCTCTCGCTCAAGTTCCTGCCGCTCGGGCGCCGGACAAAGGTCGCCCCCTACATCGGCGGAGGCGCCACGCTGGCCTTCTGGAGCGTCCGCATGTTCGGCGAATCGGTCGATTTCAATCCGGTGGACGAGCTGGGCAATCCGATCCAGTACTTTTACCCGGATCCTGAGCTGGGCGACGTCGAGATCTTCCCGGTCTTCCCTGTCGCGGCCCACGAGAGCGGGGCCTCCTTCGGCTGGCACGCCATGGGCGGCTTCCAGATCCCCATCGGCTACCGGGCCACGATCGAGGCCGAGGCCCGCTACCACAGCGTCCGGGGCGATCTCCACAAGCTCTTCCAGGGGTTCGAGCCTCTCGAGCTCGGCGGCTGGGCCTTCACGGCCGGCTTGAGCTACTGGTTCTGAGTCCCGAGGTCCTTCCGATTTCAAGGGCTGGCCCTCAGGGTCAGCCCTTTTTTTTCTTGCCTCCCCGCTACGATTTCTTGGCCAGGCGGAGGGGCTGGGCCCTATCGAAGCGGACGACGAGAAGGCCCCAGACCGAGGCGATCCTGATCTGCCCGCTGAACCGGCAGGGGAACTCGTCTTTGGAGAATTCCGCCCGGACCTCGTCGCCGGCCTCGAAGAAATCGACCAGGAACGGCAGCGCGAACGTCTTTTCGCCGCGCAGCGGCAAGCTCTTGTCGTCCGGGATCGCGCCCGAGAGGATGAGACGGCCGCCGAAATAGAGCTCGTAGTCGATGGCCTCGACTACGAGATCGTAGCCGTTCGGGTTCTTGAACCGGGGGTGGAAGACGACGTCGGCCCCTCCGACCGTCAGGTCGAGGACGTCGAGCGGCAGGAGGTCCACCTCCGGGTCCTTGAAGATCGGGAACTCGCCGCTGTAGGCGAAGGCGACCCTCTGCTCCTTTCCCCGCTCGGTGAGGAAGAACATGTCGCCGACGATGTCGCAGAGGGCCTGTCCTTCGACCGGGCCGACGGCCTGCCGGAGCAGGTCGTAGGTGATCTTGACCGGCAGGGCGATGAGCGTCTCCCCGTCCGCCGGAACCGGCAGGGGCCGGCTGAGCGTGATCTCGGTGTTGATATATTCCTTCTGGTCGATCCGGACCCGGTAGCGGTAGCGGACGAGCTCGCGCGGCGCCCGGGCGGGATTGACCACGGCGATCTGGAAGGACAGGGTGAGCCCCGAAGAGCTCAGGTCCTTGATGACCTTGTCCTTGAGGGCGAGGGTGATCTCGTCCTTGGCCGCGGCCGGGAGCGGCCAGGCGGCGCCCCAAAAGAGGACCACGAGAAGGGCCGCCCGTGCGGCGGCCGCGAGGGCTTTCTTGCGTCGCTGTCCGTTCATCCCGGCCTCTCAGGATACCGGAAACCCGGCCGGGTGACAAGATTGAAGTTCGGGCCCGCTCGCCCTATAATTGGGGTCCATGCCCGGGCATGAATCTCCCGGAGGAGGGACAGGATGAACAGGCTCAGGACGGCCGGGATCGGCCTCGTCGTCGTGGTCATCGGAGGGATGGCCCTCTCCTGCGGCAAGCCGCCCGCCGGCCCGCGGACCGCGGCCGGGCAGCCCCGGCATGACCAGGCGATCTACGCCCGGGAGACGCCCGAGAGCAAGGAGGCGAACTATCTCGCTGCCGACCTCACGGGCTTCGTCCATCCGACCGATCTCCCCGAGTTCACGCAGATCCGCCATCTGCCGCCGGTCATGCAGGGCAAGACCGGGACCTGCTGGTCCTTCGCCACGACATCGCTCCTCGAATCCGAGCTGCGCCGCCAGGGCAAGGCCGAGGTCAAGCTCTCGGAGATGCACACGGTCTACTGGGAATACGTCGAAAAGGCCCGGCGCTTCATCCGGGAGAAGGGAAACTCGTTCCTCGGACAGGGCTCCGAGCCCAACTCCGCCCTGGCCCGGATCAAGCAATACGGCCTCGTCCGCGAGACGGACTATTCCGGGCTCCTCGACGGCCGGACGGCCCACGACCACGGGCCCCTCTTCCGCGAGTTCAAGGACTATCTCACGGGCTTGGCCGCTGAGGGCGCCTGGGACGAGACCGCCGCGATCGCCGGTGTGCGGGCCATCCTGGACCGCCAGCTGGGGCGTCCGCCGGACCGTATCACCGTCGACGGCCGGTCCCTGACGCCGCTCGAGTACCTGGCCTCCCTCGGTCTCAAGCCTGACGATTACGTCTCCTTCCTCAGCTTCATGTATCTCCCCTTCTACACGCGGGGCGAGTACAAGGTCCCCGACAACTGGTGGCACTACGCCGGCTATCTCAATCTGCCTCTCTACGAGTACTCGCTGGCCTTCCTCCGGGCCCTGCGCAAGGGCTACACGGCCACAGTGGCCGTCGATTTCAGCGAGCCCGGCTACAGCGGCGAGAACGACGTTGCCATGGTCCCGACCTTCGACATCCCCTCGGCCTACATCGACCAGTCCAGCCGGGAGTTCCGCTTCGCCAACGGCACCTCGACCGACGACCACGCCGTCCATTGCGTCGGCTACCTCGAGTCAGGCAAAGGGAACTGGTTCCTCATCAAGGACTCCTGGGAGAACGCCTGGTGGGGCAAGGTCAAGGGCTATTTCTTCTACCAGGACGATTACGTCCGTCTCAAGGCCCTGATGTTCATGGTCCACAAGGACGCCGTCAAGGAGATCCTGCAGAAGTTCCCGGCAACCTGATGACCAAGCTCTCTTACGACTTCCCCGACCGGGCCCTCTTCATCCGGCTCTTCGGCGGGGACGTCTACGCGGTCGGCGGCTCGGTCCGTGACCTCATTCTCGAGCGCCCCTCGCCCGAGGTCGATCTCCTCGTCGCCCGCCACGCGCTCGAAGAGGTCATCCGGCGGCTCGAGGCCCACGGCAAGGTCGACCTCGTCGGCAAGAGCTTCGGCATCCTCAAGTTCACGGCCCAGGGCAGGACCTACGACGTCGCTCTGCCGCGGACGGACCGGGCCGCGACGGCCGCCACGAGAAGCCACAAGGACATCGTCGTCGCGGCCGACCCCGATCTCCCCATCGAAAAGGACCTCGAGCGCCGGGACTTCCGGATGAACAGCATGGCCCTGCGGCTCAAGGACGGGCTCCTCATCGATCCCTTCGAGGGCCGCCAGGACGCGCTGGCCAGGCGACTCCGCCTGACCAACCCGGCGGCCTTCCCCGACGACCCCCTGCGCGTCGTCCGGGTGGCCCGCTTCGCCTCGGTCCTGGGCTTCAAGGTCGACCGGTCCATCTACCCGGCCGCCCGGGCCGTCGACCTGCGCGGGCTCAGCGTCGAGCGCGTCAACGACGAGATGTTCAAGCTGCTCCTCGATTCGCCGCGGCCGTCGGTCGGCCTCGAGGAGATGTTCCGGCTCGGCGTCCTCGAGCAATGGTTCCCCGAGCTCCAGGCCCTGGCCCTGGTCATCCAGGACTCGGTCTTCCACCCCGAGCAGGACGAGTTCGGCCACCACACGGTCTGGGCCCACACCAAGCTCAGCGTCGACCAGGCCGCGGCCCTGGCCCGGATGACGTCGCTCCCGGACCCGAAGCGGCTGGCCCTTCTCCTGGCCGCGCTGTACCACGATCTGGGCAAGACGACGACCACGCAATGGGAATACAAGCGCGGCCGGATGGCCGTGACCTCGTGCGGTCACGACGTCCAGAGCGAGCGGGCGGCCCGCCGGGTCCTTCTCCGGTTCAAGGTCCAGACCTGGAACGGCTGTCCCATCGGCCGCCTGGTGCCGCTCCTCATCCGGACCCACCACCGGGCCGGGGAGCTCTGGGCCAACCGCGAGGAGGTCACCAAGAAGGCCTTCAACCGCTTGGCGGCGGAGGTCGGCGGGGAGATCGAGCTCGTCGTCATGCTCGACGCCGCAGACCGGGCCGGGCGGCAGGCCCGCATCGTCCGCGGCCTCGACCGGCCGGCCCGCTGGCTGTTCAAGAAGTTCGCCGAGCTCCGGGTCAACCGGGAGACCATCAAGCCCCTGGTCATGGGCCGGGACCTCATCAAGCTCGGCGTCCCGCCCGGGCCGGACATGGGCCGCCTGCTCAAGAAGCTCTACCGGACGCAGCTCGACGGCGGTTTCGAGACCAAGGCGGCCGGCTTGGAAAAGGCGCGGCGCCTCGTCGGAAGGACGGCCCGATGACCATCCTCGTCGCCGGCGGCGCGGGCTACATCGGCTCCCACGCCGTCCAGGAGCTCGTCCGCCAGGGCTTCGAGGTCCTCGTCCTGGACAACCTCTCGAGCGGCCGCCGGGAGCTCGTCGGGGACGCGCCCTTCGTCGAGGCCGACCTCCTCGACCGCGAGGCCCTGGCCCGGATCTTCCGTCAGCACGAGATCGGGGCCGTGCTGCACTTCGCCTCGCTCATCCAGGTGGGCGAATCGGTCGCCGATCCGCGGCGGTATTACACGCACAACCTGACGACCAGCCTGAACCTGCTCGACGCCATGCTCGAGGCCGGGACGCGGGCCCTCATCTTCTCCTCGACGGCGGCCGTCTACGGCGAGCCCCTGGAGATCCCCATCCCCGAGAGCCATCCGACCCGGCCGGCCAGTCCCTATGGCCGGTCCAAGCTCATGGTCGAGGACATCCTCCGGGACTACGAACGGGCCCACGGGCTGCGCTCGATCTCGCTCCGCTATTTCAACGCGGCCGGGGCGGCCCCCGACGCGAGCGCGGGCGAATGCCATGACCCCGAGACGCACCTCGTGCCGAACATCCTCCTCAGCATCCTCGGCAAACGGCCCCGCCTCCAGGTCTTCGGCGGGGACTTCGAGACCCCGGACGGGACCGCCCTGAGGGATTACGTCCATGTCGCCGACCTCGCCGAGGCCCATGTCCTGGCCCTGCGGTCCCTTCTCGCGGGCCATCCCGGGAATGTCATCAACCTCGGCACCGAGGCGGGACATTCCGTCCTCGAAGTCATCCGGGCGGCCGAGAGCGTGACCGGGCACCGCGTCCGCTACGACCTCGCGCCGCGCCGCCCCGGCGACGTGGCCGTGCTGCTCGCGTCCAAGGCGAAGGCCGAGAAGAGCCTGGGCTGGAGGCCGCGCCTGTCCTCGCTCGAGACGATCATCGGCTCGGCCTGGAACTGGCATCGGAAGGCCGGCTGAGGGCGGCCGCGGCAATTTTCGCGTTGACGCTCCGTCGGTCGATGTGGTAAAAACTGTCGGAGATGCATTTGAAGCGATATACGCCGTTCCTCATCGTCCTTTCGTTCGTCCTCGTCCTTCTCGCCCCGGCCTGCCGGTCATCGAAGCCGCCGCAGACGGCGCCGCCCAAGCCGGCGCCGAAATCGGCCGCGGCCGAGCCGGCCGCGGCCGAGCCCGCCTCGCCGCAGACCGAGAAGCCCGCCGCCGGAGCGGCCGAGACCGTCAAGCCCCCGGTCGAGAACGAGGAGGCTTCCGTCGCGGCCCAGATCCGGCAGGAGGCGGCCGGCAAGGACGCCGCCACCCTTCTCGAGGACGCCTTCGCGGCCTATGAGGAAGCCCAGGCGGCCCTCGACCGCGAGGACATGGAAGGGGCCCTGGTCAAGCTCGACGAGGCTTACGCCCTGCTCCTGCGGATGTCCGTGCCCGCCGACTCGCCGCTCTTCCAGGAGAAGCAGGACCTGCGTCTGCTCATCGCCCAGCGCATCCAGAAGATCTCGGTCTCGCGGACGACCCTGGCTTCCTCGGTCAACGGCTCCATCCCGCTCGTCGAGAACCAGTGGGTGACGAGGGAGATCAGGTCCTTCCAGACGGTCGAGCGGAAGGCTTTCGAAGAATCGTACCGGAGGTCCGGCCTCTACCGGGGCATGATCCTCGAGGAGCTGCGCCGCGAGCGCTTGCCGGAGCAGCTGTCCTGGATCCCGCTCATCGAGAGCGCCTTCCGGCCGCGGGCCCTGTCACGGGCCAGGGCCCTGGGCATGTGGCAGTTCATCCGCTCGACCGGCTATCGCTACGGCCTCAAGCAGGACAAGTACGTCGACGAGCGGATGGACCCGGTCAAGGCGACGCGGGCGGCGATCCAGTACATGATCGAGCTCCACGACATGTTCGGCGACTGGACGACGGCCATCGCGGGCTACAACTGCGGCGAGGCCCAGGTCCAGCGCGTCATCCGGGCCCAGAAGGTCGATTACTTCGACAGCTTCTGGGACATCTTCGCCAATCTCCCGTTCGAGACGGCCCGCCACGTGCCGCGGTTCATCGCCACCCTGCTCATCATCGGCGATCCGGCCAAGTACGGCTTCGACCTGCCGGCGCCAGATCCCCCCGTCGCCTTCGAGACGATCCGCGTCGACGCGGCGGTCAAGCTGGCCACGCTCTCGCAGAACCTGGGCCTCGAACCGGCGGCTCTGGTGGCCCTCAACTCGGAGCTGCGGCACGACTCGACGCCCAACTACGCCTACGATCTGCGCGTCCCGGCCGGGTACGGCGAAAGGTGCCTGGCCGCGATCGCCTCCCTGCCCCAGTACATCCCGCCGGACGTCGTCACCGACCGGCACACCGTCCGTCCCGGTGATACGCTCGGCGCGATCGCCCGCCGCTATCGGACGTCGGTCAACGCCATCAGGAGCCTCAACGGCCTGCGCTCGAACCTGATCCGTCCGGGCCAGGTCCTGCGCGTGCCGTCGCGGGGAGGCGTCGAGACGGCCCGGGCTGCGGCCGCGCCGGCCCCCGCGGCGGCCCCCGGCGAGACGGTCACCTACGTCGTCCGGGGCGGCGACACGCTCTTCCAGATCGCGCAGTCCTTCCGGACGACGGTGGAGAAGATCAAGGCCGCGAACGGCCTCTCGTCCGACATCCTCTTCGTCGGCCAGAAGCTCGTCATCGAGGCCGGCAAGACCTCCTGAGCGCGGCGGCCCGGGTCAGGGCAGATCGCCGATGATGCCGAGCCCGGGCCGGTCGCTGAGGATGAGGCGATCCTTGACAATCTCCATCCCTTTGAACGGATCGTTCGAGATGAGCAGCGTGCCGTCGAGGTCGGCGTAGTCGAAGAGCGAGGCCACGGCCGCCCCGGCCGAGATGGCGACGGAGGTCTCGACCATGCAGCCGATCATGAGCTTCAGGCCCATGGTCCGGGCCATGTAGGCGAGGCGCACGGCGTTCTGGATCCCGCCGCACTTCATCAGTTTGATGTTGACGCCGTGGAAGTAGGGGGCGATCTTGGGCAAGTCGGAGGGATTGACCATGCTCTCGTCGGCGAAGATGGGGAGCTTGGACCGCTCCTTGAGCCAGGCGTAGTCCTCGAGCTGGGCGGCGGGCAGGGGCTGCTCGACGAGCTCGACGCCCCGCCCGGCCATCCAGTCGATCATCTCCAGGGCCTCTTCCTTCGTCTTCCAGCCCTCGTTGGCGTCGGCCCGCAGGGGCTTGTCCGTGACGGCCCGGATGCCCTCGATGATCTCGCGGTCTTTGGGGGTTCCGACCTTGATCTTGAAAACGCTGAAATCGGCGGCCTCGCGGGTCTTCTGCTGCATGACCGGGATCTCGTCGATGCCGATCGTGTACGTCGTCGTCACGACCTTGTCGCGCCCCAGGCCGAGCAGACGCCAGACGGGGACGTTGAGCGTCTTGGCGTACCAATCCAGGATGGCCATGTCCAGGGCGGCCTTGGCGGCGTGCTCGCCGGGGCCGAGGGCCTCGATCTCGCCGAGGCGCACGGCGTAGTCGCGAAGGTCCCGGTCGAGGATGGGGCGGGCCTTCTCGATGAAGGCCGCCGCGCTCTGGGCCGTCTCGTTGTAGCGGGCGATCGGCGCGGCCTCGCCGAGGCCGGCGACGCCGTCCTTCTCGATCTTGATCAGGGCGTTGGTCCGGACCGTCCAGGTGCCGCGCGACAGGCCCCAGGCGTAGCGCAGCTTCAGGTCGTAGATCTTGACCGTCAGCCGGGTCCCCCCGGACGAGACGGTCCCCGTCGTTTCAGGTCCCTTCGCGCAGCCGGAGAGCATCGAGCCGGCGGCGGCGGCGAGTCCGAGCTTGAGGAATTCTTTGCGCTGCATCTCTTCACCTCTTCCGGCGATTATAGCCAAGGAAAACCGGAGAAACAAGAGAAGGAAATTCGGAAAATAGTATTGTGTCCCCGAATTATTGGTATTATGATACGCCTTCGGAATTTCGCGAGGAGGTCCCCGATGTCGAAGACCCTGACGGCGATCCTCCTGATCGCCCTCTCCCCCGCCCTGGCCCTGGCCGGGCAGGACCAGGCCGCGCCCGCGGCGGCCGTCGTCATCAACACCGCCGAGAACATGTTCAGCGCCGCCACGACGGACACCGACGTCGTCAGCCAGGCCTTGCTCGGCGAGAACGTCAAGATCTTGAAACAAGAGAAGAACGCCGCCGGCGAGGACTGGTGCCAGATCGAGACGCCCGACACCTACCAGGGCTGGGTCGTCGCCTCGTCCCTGCGGTTCCTGAAGCCGGGCGACAAGCCCTATGCTTCGAGCGGAAAGGTCTTCGTCGTCTCGGCCCTGCTGGCCAACACCTACCGCGAGCCGAACGTCACCGCCCACAAGCCGATCAAGGTGGCGCCCGTCAGCGCCGTCCTCGAGATCGTCGCCGAGCGCAACGAGCGCTGGCTCGAGATCGCCCTGCCGTGCGGGGCCAAGGCCTTCGTTCAGACGGGGGACGGCGATGTCCGGGAAGCGCCCTGGACCTGGCCGCGCCGGCCCGCGGCCGACATGGTCGCCCTGTCCAAGCGCTTCCTCGGCATCAACTACCTCTGGGCCGGCCGGTCGCCGCTCGGCCTCGACTGCTCCGGCTTCGCCCAGCTCATCTACAAGATGAACGGCGTCCCCATCCTGCGCGATGCCGACATCCAATTGACCAAGAGCGGCCTCGTCGAGGTCCCCAAGGGATCGGAGCGGGCCGGCGATCTCGTCTTCTTCGGCCGGGCCATCGACCGCATCAGCCACGTCGGGATGATGATCGACGGCGAGTACTTCATCAACGCCACGACCTATCAGACGCCCTGCGTGCGGATCGACCGGCTCAAGGAAGAGCGCTGGCAGAAGATCTACCAGGCTGCGCGCCGTCCGACCGAAGCGAACGCGAAGTGAGCGGAGGGCAGAAACCCGCCGGAGATACACGGAGGGCGGGTTTCTGCGAAATATCTGAAACGAGATGTTTCGGGCATTTCGTGAGATAAAAAAAGGGGGCACGTACGAAGCGTACATGCCCCCGGGAAAAAGCGCTTACTTCGCGGCGCCGGCCTTCTTGGCCTCTTTCTTCTTCTTCTTTTTCTTGGCCTTGAATTCCGTGCCAACGAGCTCGATCATGGCCATGGCCGCGCCGTCGCCGGAGCGGCGGTCGAGCTTGACGATCCGGGTGTAGCCGCCGGGCCGCTCGGTGAAGCGGGGGCCGATGTCCTCGAAGAGCTTCTTGACCGCCGCTTCCTTGGTCATGTAGGCCAGGGCCTGGCGCCGGGCGTGGAGCGTGCCCCGCTTGGCCAGGGTGATCATCTTCTCGGCCAGGGGCCTGGCCGCCCGGGCCTTGGCCAGGGTCGTCCGCATGCGCTCCTTCTCCAGGAAGGACGTGACGAGGTTGCGCAGCAGCGCCCGGCGGTGGGCGGTGTTCCGGCCGAGATATCCTTTCTTGACCTGGTGCCTCATGGCTGCGACTCCTTTTCGGGCGTGGTGCTCTTGATCTCCGCTTGGATCCGCTCGATGAGCCTGGGGTGGAGCTCGAGGTTCAGCCCGAGGTTCAGATTGGCCAGGGTCTCCTTGATCTCGGCCAGCGACTTGCGGCCGAAGTTCTTGGTCTTGAGCAGCTCGTCCTCGGTCTTCTGCACCAGCTCGTAGATCCGCTCGATGCCGGCCGAGCGGAGGCAGTTGTTGGAGCGGACCGAGAGCTCCAGATGGTCGATCGTCTTGGCCAGCACGTCGACCTGGTTGATGTACGGGATCTCCTTCTTCGACGGCGCCGCCTCGCGCTCGAGGGGCTCGTCGACGACGTTGAGGAAGATGCCGAGGTGGTCGCGCATGAGCTTGGCCGCCTGGGACAAGGCGTCCATGGGCCGGATGGCCCCGGTCGTCCAGATCTCGAGGGTCAGGCTCTCGTAGTCGATGCGCTTGCCGACCCGGGCCGGCTCGACCTTGTAGTTGACCTTGAGGACCGGCGAGTGCGAGGAGTCGAGGGGGATGTAGTCGAGGCTCTGGTCCTCGTCGAAGTTCTGGTCGGCCGGGATGTAGCCGCGGCCGTTCTTGACGACCATCTCGGCCTCGAGCGTCCCGTCCGTGTCGAGCGAGGCGATGGGGATCGTCGCGTCGAGGATCTCGATGTCGGAGTCGTGGGCGATGTCGGTCGAGGTCACCGTGGCCGGGCCGGTCTTCTTGAGGGTCATCCGCCGCGGCTCGTCGCCCTGGAGCTTGAGGGGGATGGACTTGAGGTTGAGGATGATATCGGTGACATCCTCGACCACCCCGGGGATGGTCGAGAACTCGTGGAGGACGCCGTGGATGCGGACGGCGGTGATGGCCGCGCCGGTGATCGAGGAGAGCAGGATGCGCCGCAGGGCGTTGCCCACGGTGACGCCGTAGCCGCGCTCGAACGGCTGGGCCTGGAAGCGCCCGTACTGGCCCGTCAGGGTCTCGAAATCGACCTCCAGGAACTTGGGTCTCTGGAAATTCGTCTCTGTCATGTGGCCCTCCTTTTGCTTACTTCGAGTACAGCTCGACGACCAGGTGTTCCTCGACCGGGAGCGTGACGTCGGCGCGGGTGGGCAGCGCCTGGACCCGAGCCTTCAGGTTCTCCCAATCCACCTCGAGCCAGCCCGGCACGGTCTTGGAGCGGTTCGAGGCCACGACGGCCTGGATGTCCTCGCTCTTGGCCGAACGCGGCCGGAAGGCGATGACGTCGCCCGGCTTGACCAGCGCGGACGGGATGTCGGTCTTGTGATCGTTGATCCGGAAGTGGCCGTGCCCGATGAGCTGGCGGGCGTGCCCCCGGGACAGGGAGAACCCGCACAGGAACACGACGTTGTCCAGCCGCCGCTCGAGCATGGACAGGAGGTTCTCGCCGGTGACCCCTTTCTGCCGCTCGGCCCGTTCGAAGAAGAAGCGGAACTGCTCCTCCGACATGCCGTAATACCTTTTGAGCTTCTGCTTCTCGCGGAGCTGGATGGCATAGCCCAGCACCCGCTTGCGCGAGCGCCCGTGCTGGCCCGGCGCGTAGGCCCTCCGCTCGAGGGGGCACTTGTCGGTCAGGCACTTGGCGCCCTTGAAATAGAGTTTGTTCTTTTCGACGCGGCAGAGCCGGCAATCGGCTCCTTGGTACTTCGCCATGATGCTCTCCTCAGACCCGCCGGCGTCGCCGGACGCGGCAGCCGTTGTGCGGGATCGGCGTCACGTCCTTGATGGACTTGATCTCGAGGCCGGCGGCCTGCATGGCCCGGATCGAGGACTCGCGTCCCGCCCCGGGCCCCTTGAGACGGACGTCGACGTGGCGGACGCCGTACTCGCGGGCCTTGGTGGCCGCGTCCTTGGCCGCGAGCTGGGCGGCGAAGGGCGTGCCCTTTCGGGCCCCCTTGAAACCGGACGTGCCGGCGCTGGCCCAGACGACCGTCGCCCCGACGTGGTCGGTGATGGTGATGATGGTGTTGTTGAAGGTCGATTGGATGTGGGCCACTCCGAATCCGATCTCCCTGCGCGTTTTCTTCTTCTTGGCGCTCGTTTTTGGCGGCATGGGCGGCCCTCCTTATCCTTTCTTTGGCTCTTTGAGCTTCTTGATGCGCTGGCCCTTGCTGCCCTTGCGGGTCCGGGCGTTGGTCTTGGTCCGCTGGCCCCGGACGGGCAGTTTCTTCTTGTGCCGGAGGCCGCGGTAGCAGCCGATGTCGACCAGCCGCTTGATGTTCATGGTGACCTCCTTGCGGAGGTCGCCCTCGATCTTCTCACGTTTCTCGATGATCCGGCGGATCTTGTCGACTTCGTCCTCGGAGAGGGCCTTGACCTTCTTGTTCTTGTCGATCTTGGCCTCTTCGAGGATCTTGACGCTCTTCGACCGGCCGATGCCGTAGATGTAGGTCAGCCCGACCTCGATCCGCTTGTCCGGCGGGAGCGTGATGCCTGCGATTCTTGCCATGGCGATACCTCGTCTATCCCTGTTTTTGCTTGTGCCGCGGGTTCGAGCAGATGACCCGCACGACACCCCGGCGCCGGACGATCTTGCAGTTCCGGCAGATCTTCTTCACCGAAGCTTTGACTTTCATCGTCGTGTCCTTTTATTTGAATCGATAGGTGATCCGGCCTTTGGTCAGGTCGTACGGCGAGAGCTCCACCAGGACCCGGTCGCCCGGCAGGATGCGGATGAAGTGCTTGCGCATCTTCCCAGAGATGTGGGCCAGGATGACGTGCTTGTTCTGGAGCTCGACGCGGAACATGGCGTTCGGCAGGGTCTCCAGGACGACGCCCTCGGCTTCGTACATGTCCTGTCTAGGCATGCGGACCCTCCTTGGGGAGTCGCGTCCCCGGCCGGGCCGTCTCCGGCGCCCTGGCGCTCAGGATCTCCGGCCCGTTCTCCGTCATGGCCACGGTGTGCTCGTAGTGGGCGGCCAGGCTGCGGTCGCGGGTGACGGCGGTCCAGCCGTCCTCGAGGATCTCGACCTCGTAGCCGCCGGCCGCGATCATCGGCTCGATGGCCAGGACGAGGCCCGGCCGGATCTTGGGGCCGCGGCCGGGAGGCCCGAAGTTCGGGACCTGGGGCTCCTCGTGAAGGGCCCGGCCGATGCCGTGGCCGACGAACTGGCGGATGACCGAGAAGCCCTCGCCCTCGACCGATTGCTGGATGCCCGCCGAGATGTCCGACAGGCGGCCGCCCTCTTTCATCTGCTCCAATCCCCTGAAAAAGGAGCGCTCCGCGGCGGCGATGAGCCTCTGGGCCTCGGCCGAGATCCGGCCGACCGGGGCGGTCAGGGCCGAGTCGCTGTAAAAGCCCTCGAACAGGACGCCGAAATCGAGGCTGACGATGTCGCCCTCTTGGAGGATGCGCCCCGAGGGGATGCCGTGGATGATCTCCTCGTTGACCGAGACGCAGACCGAGGCGGAATAGCCGCGATAGCCCTTGAAGGCCGGCACGGCCCCGAGCTCCCGGGTCCGCTTCTCGGCGTAGAGGTCGAGGTCGCGCGTCCGGATGCCGGGCCGGATGAGCGGCTCGAGCTCGCCGAGGACGACGGCCACGATCCGGCTGCTCTGGCGAAGCGCGTCGAGCTCGGCCGCCGACTTGAAGGTGATCATGGTCACTTCCCCGTCCCGTCCGGATGGCCCAGCAGGGCCTCGAGGACCCGGCGCACTTCGCGGACGACCGGCTCGGCGCGGCCGTTGCCGTCGATGCGGTGGAGGTTGGCCTTGGCCGAGTACCGGGCCACGAGCGGCTCCGTCTTGGCGTGGTAGGTCCTCAGCCGCTCGCGGATGATCTCCGGCGTGTCGTCCTTCCTCTGGACGAGCGGCGTGCCGCAGACGTCGCAGACCCCCGGCGTCTTCGGCGGCTTGTTGACAAGGTGGTAGATGGCTTCGCAGCGGGGGCAGCTCCGCCGGTTGGCCAGGCGCTCGAGGACGACCTCTTCCGAGACCTCGAGGTCGAAGACGATCTCCGGGCCGGCCAGGCCCAGCGCGTCGAGGCTGTCCGCCTGGGCCGGGGTCCGGGGGAAGCCGTCGAGGACGTACCCCCCGCGGCAGTCCGCCTGGGCCAGGCGTTCGCGGAGCAGGGCCAGCACGGTCGCGTCGTCGACGAGGCCGCCGTGGCCCATCTGGGCCGCCGCGACGAGGCCGAGCGGCGTCTTCTCCCGGACGGCTTCCCGGAGCAGGTCTCCCGTCGAGATCTTGGGCAAGCCGTAGGCCTCGCGCAGGGCTTCGGCCACGGTCCCCTTCCCGCTCCCGGGCGCGCCGAGGAGGATGATCCTCATCCACGCCTCCCGCGGATCCGGCTCCGGCGCATGAAGCCGTCGTAGTGGCGCATGACGAGCTGGGCCTCGATCTGCTGCATCGTGTCCATGGCCACGCCGACGACGATCAGGATCGAGGTGCCGCCGAACAGGAAGTCGATGCCCAGACCCTGGGTGAAGAATTTGGGCAGGTTGGCCTCGAGCCAGGGCCCGACCCAGGGCAGGGCCTGGACCTTGAAGCCGGTGATCAGGAACTCCGGCAGGATGGCCACGGCGGCGAGGTAGATGGCCCCGGCCAGGGTGATCCGGCTGAGGACGTCGTCGATGAAATCGGACGTGTTCTTGCCCGGCCGGATGCCCGGGATGAAGCCGCCGTACTTGCGCAGGTTGTCGGCCACGTCGACCGGGTTGAAGATGATCGAGATGTAGAAGTAGGTGAAGAAGATGATGGCCGCGACGTAGACGAGGTTGTAGAGCGGCATGCCCATCCCGAATTGGACCGCGATCTGCTGGATGAAGGGCACCTTGATGAGGTTGGCGATGGTGGCCGGGATGGTGATGACCGAGGCGGCGAAGATGATCGGGATGACGCCGCCGGTGTTGACCCGCAGCGGCAGGTGGGTGCTCTGCCCGCCGTAGACCTTGCGGCCGATGACACGCTTCGCGTACGAGACGGGGATGCGGCGCTGGCCCCGCTCGACGAAGACGATGAAGGCGACGACGGCGACCATCAGGGCGCCGAGGAAGATCATCTTCAGGGGGTCCATGTTCCCGGTCCGCAGCCCCGAGACCATGGTCAGCAGGCCGCTCGGGAAGCTGACCACGATGCCGGCGAAGATGATGAGCGAGATGCCGTTGCCGATCCCCCGCTCGGAGATCTGCTCGCCCAGCCACATGACGAAGACGGTCCCCGTGGTCAGGGTCAACACGGTCAGCAGCTGGAAGCCGATGCCGGGATTGATGACGATCGAGGCCCCGGCCGGGGTGCGGATGCTCTGGAGGAAGATGGCGATGCCGAAGGCCTGGATGAGGCAGATGCCGATCGTCCCGTAGCGGGTGTACTGGGTGATCTTCTTGCGGCCGAGCTCGCCCTCCTTGGACAGGCGCTCGAGGTAGGGCCAGACGACGGTCAGCAGCTGCAGGATGATCGAGGCCGAGATGTAGGGCATGATGCCCAGGGCGAAGATGGTCATCCGGGACATATTCCGCCCCGAGAACAGATCGACGAAGCCGAAGAGCGACCCTTTCTGGGACTGCCAGAACTCCTGCAGGGCCGCGGCGTTGAGCCCGGGGTTGGGGATCTGGCCGCCGATCCGGTAGACGGCGAGCAGGAGAAGGGTGAAGATGACCCTCTTGCGCAGCTCGGGGATGCTGAAGATGTTGCGGATGCTGTCTAACATTAGTCTTTCCCGATGACGACGGCCTGGCCGCCCTTGGCCTCGATCTTCTTCACGGCCGAGCCGGAGAACTCGTGGGCCCGGATGGTCTTGGCCGAAGAGAGATCCCCCCGGCCGAGGACCTTGACCCGGCCGGCCTCGCTCGGAATGAGCCGGTGCTCGGCCATCTCCTTGGGACCGATCTCGTCCCGGCGGAGCTTGGCCAGGCGGTCCAGGTTGACGACGGCGATCTCCTTGCGGAAGATGTTGGTGAAGCCCCGCTTGGGGATGCGCCGGGTGAGGGGCATCTGGCCGCCCTCGAAGCCGCGCTTGCGCGAATAGCCGCTGCCCTGGAGCTGACCCTTGCTGCCGGCGCCCGCGGTCTTGCCCCAGCCCGAGCCGGGGCCGCGGCCGACGCGCTTGCGGTCCGTTTTCGATCCTTTGGCCGGTTTGAGGTTGCTGAGGTTCATGGCTTCTCCACCGCTTCCACCTTGAGGGCCCATCCGATCTTGCGGATCATCCCCCGGATGGCGGGCGTCTCCCTGAGGACGGCGCTCGACCAGGGCTTGCGCAGGCCCAGCCCCTTGGCCGTCTCACGCTGGTCGCGGGGCGTGCCGATGAGGCTGCGGACCAGGGTCACCTTGATGTCGCGGTCCTCCGCCGGGGCGGCCTTTCCGGCCCGCCGCGGCGACTTCTTGGTCTTGGTCGCGACGTCGCTCATAGCGCACCTTTCGCCTTTCCGCGGAGCTTGGCCACGTCCTCGGGGTTGCGGATGTGCCGGAGGGCGTCCAGCGTGGCGTTGGCGACGCTGATGGGATTGCTGCTGCGGATGGACTTGGTCAGGATGTCCCGGATGCCGGCGAGCTGCATGATGACCCGGACGGCCCCGCCGGCGATGACGCCCGTGCCCTTGGAGGCCGGGCGCAGGACGACGAGGCCCGCGCCGTCGACGCCCTTGACGAGGTGCGGGATGGTCGTGTCGGCCAGGGGCACCCGGATCATGCTCTTGCGGGCCGCCTCGACGCCCTTGGCGATGGCCTGGGGGACCTCCCGGGCCTTGCCCTTGCCGATGCCGACCCGGCCGCGCTCGTCCCCCACCGCGACGAGGGCGGAGAAGCTCAGGTTCTTGCCGCCCTTGACGACCTTCGTGACCCGGCGGATCGAGATGACCTGGTCCTTGAGCTCCATGCCCTCTTCGTCGAGGACCCCGACTCTTCTCTGGTGTCTGCGATCGTCCACGTTGCTCTCCTTGTTCGTCCGTCCGCTCAGAACTGGATGCCTTCCTTGCGGATGGCCTCCGCCAGGGTCTTGATCCGCCCGTGGTAGGGGTGGGTGCCGCGATCGAAGACGACCTTGTCGATCTTGGCCGCCTTGAGCCGCTGGCCCACGATCTCACCGAGCAGGCCGCAGGCGTCCTTGTTCTTGGTGCTCTTGGCCTTGGCCCGGAACTCCTTCTCCAGGGTCGAGGCGGTCAGGAGCACGGTCCCCTTCCGGTCGTCGATGACCTGGGTGTAGACGTAGGCGTTGCTCTTGAACACGTGGAGACGGGGCCGCTCGGGCGTGCCCTGGACCCGGTCGCGGATCCGCTTCCGGAGACGGTCGTCCCGGACCTTTCGCTCGGTCGTCTTGTCTTTAAGCACCGGTCACTCCCGCTTTGCGTTCTTTCTTGATGAGCCGCTCGCCGAGGTAGCGGACGCCTTTCTGCTTGTAGGGGTCCGGGATGCGGAGGCTCTTGATGTCGTCGGCCGTCTGGCCGACCTTCTGCCGGTCGATGCCCCGGACCGTGATCAGGGTCGGCTTCTCGGTCACGATCTCGACGCCGGCCGGGATCTCGTAGAGGATCGGCCGGGAATAGCCCAGGCTGATCTCGAGCTTGCCCTTGTCCACGCGGGCCTTGTAGCCGACGCCGACGATCTCGAGCTGCTTCACGTAGCCCTCGGTGACGCCGACCACGGCATTGTGGGCCAGGGCCCGGCCGAGGCCGTGGTCGGCCCGGGCCTGCTTGGTGTCCTCGGACCGGTTCAGGACGAGGCTCCCGCCCTCGAGCGAGGCCGTGATCCCCGGCCGGAGGGGCGTCGTGAGCTGGCCTTTCTTGCCCGCGAAGTCGATCCGGTCCGGATGGACGGTGACGGTCACGCCCGCCGGGATGGCGATGGGTTTCTTCCCCACTCTCGACATGGTCCTCTCCCTCCCCTACCAGATGCTGCAGAGGACTTCGCCGCCGGCCCCCTGCTCCTCGCAGGCCCGGCCGGTCTTGACGCCGCGGGACGTCGAGACGATGACCAGTCCCAGCCCGTCCAAGGCCTTGGGGACGGAGTCCCGGGTGCAGTAGATCCGGCAGCCCGGGGTGCTGACCCGCTTGAGGCCGCTGATGACGCTCCGGTTGTCCTCGGTGTACTTCAGGGTCACGTTGAGGATCCCCTGCTTCTTGTCGTCGATGACCTTGTAGTTCTTGATGTAGCCCTCCTCCTTGAGGATCTTGGCGACCTCGATCCCCAGGCGGAAGGCGGGGACGTTGACTTCCCGCTTCTTGGACTTCACCCCGTTGCGGATCCGGGTGAGCAGGTCGGATAAAGAGTCCATGGATGTTCCTTTCTCGATCTCACCAGGACGACTTGGTCACGCCCGGGATCTCGCCCTTGAGGGCCAGCTCGCGGAAGCAGAGGCGGCAGAGATCGAACTTCCGGTAGTAGGCCCGGGGCCGGCCGCACTTGCGGCAGCGGTGGCGGACCCGGATCGCGTACTTGGGCTGCCGGACCATCTTGGCCATGCGCGCGGTAGTTGCCATAGTGTCCTCGCTTCTCAGGCTTCCCGGAAGGGCATCCCCAGCCTCTTAAGGAGGGCCAGGGCTTCCCGGTCGGTCCGGGCCGTCGTGACGATGGTGATGTTCATGCCCCGGGGCCGCTCGACCTTGGTGTAGTCGATCTCGGGGAAGACGAGCTGGTCGCGCATCCCCAGGGTGTAGTTGCCCCGGCCGTCGAACGACGTCGCCGGGACGCCGCGGAAGTCGCGGACCCGCGGCAGGACGATGTTGACCAGCCGGTCGAAGAACTCGTACATCCGCCGGTTGCGGAGGGTGACGTAGCAGGCGATGGGCTGGCCCTTCCTCAGCTTGAAGGCCGAGATCGATTTCTTGGCCCGCCCGACGCCGGGCAGCTGGCCGGTGATCTGGGCCAGCTCGGCCTTGGCCGTGTCCAGGAGCTTGATGTTCTGGATGGCGTCGCCGACGCCGACGTTGACGATGATCTTCTCCAGGCGCGGCACGGCCATGACGTTCTTGATGCCGAGCTCCTCCTGGAGCGCCGGGACCACCTCGGTCCGGTACTTGTCGTATAAGCGGCTCATGGGCGGTTCCTCACTTCTGCCGTTCGATCATCGTCTCGCAGCGGTGGCAGAGCCGGACCGTGCTGCCGTCCTCGAGGCGGCGGGTCCGGGCCCGGACGCCCTGGGCGCACTCCGTGCAGTAGAGCATGACGTTGGCCACGGCGATGGGGGCCTCCTTCTCCATGACCCCGCCCTGCTGGTTCCGGCCGCGGTCGGCCTTGACGAAGTGCTTGACGAAGTTGATCCGTTCGACGATGACCCGGTTGGTCTCCGGGATGAGCTTCAGGACCTTGCCCTGCTTGCCCTTGTCCTTGCCCCGGATGACGACGACGACGTCGTTCTTCTTGAGCGAGATCTTGGCCATCAGAGGACCTCCGGCGCGAGGGAGATGATCTTCATGAACTTCCGCTCCCGGAGCTCCCGGCCGACGGGACCGAAAACGCGCGTGCCGACGGGCTCGCCGGCCTTGTCGATGATGACCGCGGCGTTGTCCTCGAAGCGGATGTAGGAGCCGTCCTTGCGGCGCAGCTCCTTGCGCGTCCGGACGACGACGGCCCGGATGACCTTGCCCTTCTGGATCTTGCTCTCGGGGTCGGCCTCTTTGACCGTGGCCGAGATGACGTCGCCGATCCGGGCGGTCGGGCCGACGCTGCCGCCGAGCGGCGTGATGGCCTGGATCCGCCGGGCGCCGGAGTTGTCGGCCACCTTGAGCATGGTGCGCATCTGGATCATCGGGATCCCTCCGTCTCGGGCTCCGTCTCCGGCTTCGGCTCCGGCTCGGCGGGGGCCTCACCGATCGCGGGCTCGGCGATCGCGCTGGCCGTCAGCTCCGGCGTCAGGCCGATGACCTCGAGGACGCGCCAGCGCTTGGTCTTGCTGATCGGCCGCGTCTCGACGATGCGGACGATGTCGCCGACCTTGCACCGCTCGGTCTCGTCGTGGACGAGGAAGGTCTGCTTCCTGCGGATGGTCTTCCGGTACAGGGGGTGGCGGATCTGCCGCTCGACCTGGACCGTGACCGTCTTGGCCATCTTCTTGGCGATGACGGTCCCGACCTTGGTCGTCTTGCGGGCTTGTCGTGGCGTGTCCATGGGCTACTCCGTGGCCTTGGGGGACTCGTTGAGGAGCGTCTTGATGCGGGCGATATCCCTCTTGACGTTCTTGACCTTCATCGGGCTGTCGAGCTGGCCGAGGGACTTCTGGAAGCGGAGCTTGAAGAGCTGATCGACGAGCTCGCCCTCGCGATGCCTCAGCTCGTCGGGCGACAGTTCCCGCAGTTCCTTGATCTTCATCGGAGCTCTCTCTCTTCCCGCGAGATGAAGCGGGTCTTGATGGGCAGCTTGTGGGCGGCCAGGCGCATGGCCTCGCGGGCGTCCTCGAGGGCGATGCCCTCGAGCTCGAACAGGATCTTGCCCGGGCGGATGACGTCGACCCAGAACTCGGGGTCGCCCTTGCCCTTGCCCATGCGGACCTCGGTCGGCTTCTTGGTCACGGACTTCCAGGGGAAGGTCCGGATCCAGAGCTTGCCCTTCCGCTTCATGTGGCGGGTGATGGTGATGCGGCCGGCCTCGATCTGACGGGAGGACAGCCAGCCGGGCTCGAGGGCCTGGAGGCCGAACTCGCCGAACGTCAGCGTGCCGCCGCGCAGGGCGTGGCCGCGCATGCGGCCCCGCTGCTGCTTGCGGTATTTGACCTTCGCGGGCATCAACATGGCTAGATCTCCTCGACCTCCGCCATCTGGGAGGTCATCTTGGGCTTCTCGACGTCGGCCCGGTAGACCCAGACCTTGATGCCGATCTGGCCGTAGGTCGTGAAGGCCTCGGTGAAGGCGAAGTCGATGTCGGCCCTGAGCGTCTGGAGCGGGAGCTGGCCCTTGAGGTACCACTCGGAGCGGGCGATCTCGACGCCGCCGAGGCGGCCGGCGCACATGACCTTGATGCCCTTGGCCCCCATCTTGAGGGCGAACTCGACAGCCTTGCGCATGGCCCGCCGGTAGGCGATCCTCTTCTCGAGCTGGAGGGCGATGCTCTCGCCGACGAGCAGGGCGTTGAGCTCGGGCTTGTCGACCTCGCGGATGTCGACGTAGACGTCCCGCTTGGCGATCGTCTCGAGGTAGCTCTTGAGGCTCTCGATCTCCTTGCCGCCGCGGCCGATGATGATGCCGGGCCGGGCCGTGTGGATGATGACCCGGATCTTGGGCCCGACGCGCTCGACGTCGACGCCGGCGATGCCGGCGTGGAAGTACTTCTCCTTGATGGCCTTCTTCATCCGGAGGTCTTCATGGATGAGCCGGGCGTAGTCCGGGCCCTTGGCGAACCAGCGGGAGGACCAGGGCTTGTTGAAGCCGAGCCGGAATCCGTACGGATGCGTTTTCTGTCCCACGGTCATTTCCCCTTTTCGTCGAGATAGATGTGGATGTGGCTCGTCCGCTTCTGGATGCGGTAGGCCCGTCCCTGGGGCGCCGGGCGGATCCGCTTGGCGATCGGGCCGCCGTTGATCTGGATCCGCGAGATGTAGAGCGTGTCGACGTCGACGTTGGGCGATTTCTGCTGGGCGTTGGCGATGGCCGAGCGGAGGACCTTCTCGAGGATGGCGCTGATCTTCTTCCGCTCGCTGAAGCGCAGGATGGTCAGGGCCTCGCCGACGTAGCGTTCGCGGACGAGATCGGCCACGAGGCGGCCCTTCTGGGGGCTCATGCGCACGAAGCGGGCCACGGCATGGGAGAGGGGGCTCGCGTCGGTCATGGCTTCTTCTCCACCTTGAGCTGCCGGGCGGTCTTGGAGGTGTGGCCCTTGAAGTGCCGGGTCGGGGAGAACTCGCCGAGCTTGTGCCCGACCATGTTCTCGGTGACGAAGACCGGGATGAACTTCCGGCCGTTATGGACGCCGATGGTCATGCCGACCATCTCGGGGATGATCGTCGACCGGCGGGACCAGGTCTTGACGACCTGTCGCTTGGCCGCGGGCGTCGACAGGGCCTGGACCTTCTCCAGGAGGTGGCCGTCGATGAAGGGGCCCTTGCGTAGAGATCTGCTCATGGTTACTTGCTCCTGCGCCGGACGATGAAGGCCTGGGTCCGCTTGTTCTGGCGCGTCTTGTAGCCCTTGGTCGGGATGCCCGTCGGGCTGACCGGATGGCGGCCGCCCTTGGCCTTGCCCTCGCCGCCGCCGTGCGGGTGGTCGATGGGGTTCATGGCCGTGCCGCGGACGTGCGGCCGGATGCCCTGCCAGCGGCTGCGGCCGGCCTTGCCCACGCTGATGTTCGAGTGGTCGAGGTTGCCGATCTGGCCGATCGTCGCCCGGCAGTCCAGGTGGACCCTGCGGATCTCCGACGACGGCAGCCGGACCTGGGCGTAGTCCCCTTCCTTGGCCAGGATCTGGGCGCCCGCGCCGGCGGACTTGGCGACCTGGCCGCCCTTGTCCTTCCGGAGCTCGATGTTGTGGATGACGGTGCCGAGCGGGATGAACCGCAGCGGCATGGCGTTGCCCGGCAGGATGTCGGCCTGGCGGTCGGTCGAGACGATCTCCTGCCCGACCTTGAGCCCGGCGGGATAGATGATGTAGCGCCGCTCGCCGTCGCGGTACTTGACGAGGGAGATGAACGAGGAGCGGTTGGGGTCGTACTCGACGGTCTCGACCGTGCCCGGGATGTCGATCTTGTCCCTCTTGAAATCGACGACCCGGTAGAGCTTCTTGTGACCGCCGCCCCGGTTCCGCATGGACAGGCGGCCGCGGCTGTCGCGCCCGCCGGACTTGGACAGGGAGAGGAGCAGCGGCTTGTAGGGGCCGTCCCCGCTCAGCTCGTCGTAGCGGTTGCCCGTCCTGTGGCGCAGGCCGGGCGTCATCGGCCGGTAGGTTTTGATGCCCATGTTACGCCGCCTCGAAGTATTCGATCGGCTTCTCGCCCGGGCGGAGCCGGACGTAGGCCTTCTTCCAGTCCTTGGTCTTGCCCATGTTGCGGCCGACCCGGCGGATCTTGCCCGGCTTGGCCTGGGTCCGGACCTCGGCGACATGGGTCTTGAACAGCTGCTCGATGGCCCGTTTGATCTCGATCTTGTTGGCGGCCCGGGCGACCTCGAAGCAGATGACCCCGCTCGAGGCCTTGAGCTGGGTCGTCTTCTCCGTGATCACCGGGCGGAGGATGATCTTGTGGGGGTCTTTGATCACGTCAGTTTCTCCAAAACGGCCTCGAACGCCCGCCGGCTGAAGACGACCGACTTGTGGGCGAGGACGTCGTAGATGTTGAGCCCGGCCACGTCGACGGCCTTGAATCGCGGCAGGTTGCGGACGGCCTTGAAGAGGTGAGCGTTGTCCGCGGTGTCGACGAGGAGGGCCGAGTCGAGGTGGTAGGCCTTGAGCAGGGCCAACGCCTCCTTGGTCTTGGGGGCCTTGAGCTCGAGCTCGCTGGCGACGACGAGCTCCTGGTCGGCGTGCTTGCGGGCCAGGGCGGAGCGGAGGGCGCTCCGGCGGGCCTTCTTCGGCAGCTCGTAGGAATAGTCGCGGGGCTGCGGCCCGAAGACCGTCCCGCCCTTTCTCCAGAGAGGTGAGCGCGTGCTGCCGACGCGGGCCCGGCCGGTGCCCTTCTGCCGCCAGGGCTTCTTGCCGCCGCCGCTGACGAAGGCGCGGGTCTTGGTGGCCGCCGTGCCCTGGCGCTGGTTGGCCCGGTAGTTGACCACGGCCTCGTAGATCAGGTGATCGTTGGCGTGCCGGGTGAACAGGCCCTCGGGCAAGTCCATCTGGCCGGCCGTCTGGCCGCTGCGGTCGATGATGGGGAGTTTCGCCATGGTGTCCTCTTTCCCGCTCACTTGGCCCGCGCCGGACGGGACGCGGCCTTGCGGACGAGGACGTAGCCGCCCTTCGCCCCGGGCACCGCGCCCTTGACGAGCAGGAGGTTCTGCTCCTTGTCCGTGGCCACGACCTTGAGCTTGCGGACCGTGACCCGGTCATGGCCCATGTGGCCGCCCATGCGCATGCCCTTGACGACCCGCGAGGGGTAGGAGGAGGCGCCGATCGAGCCGGGGGCCCGGTGGAACATCGAGCCGTGGGCCGCGCCGCCGCCCTTGAAATGGTGGCGCTTGACGACGCCGGCGAAGCCCTTGCCCTTGCTCGTCCCGACGACGTCGATCGTCTCGCCGACCTCGAAGATGTCGACGAGGACCTGGTCGCCCTCCTTGACGGAGGCGGGATCGGTGCAGCCGACCTCCTGGAGCTTCTTGACGACCGGGGCGCCCGCCTTCTTGAAGTGCCCGACCTGGGGCTTGGGCGGCTTGCGGACGGCCCGCTCCTCGACGAGGCCCAGCTGCACGGCCGCGTAGCCGTCCTTCTCGGCGGTCTTCTTCTGGATGACCGTGCAGGGCCCGGCCTTGAGGACGGTGACGGGGACGACGTTGCCGGCGTCGTCGAACTGCTGGCTCATGCCGATCTTCTTGGCGATCAATCCCTGGATCATGGCTTACTCTCCCGCCCCGAAGGCCTGGATCTCGACGTCGATGCCGGCCGGCAGGTCGAGCTTCTGGAGCTCTTCGATCGTCTCGTTGTTGTATTCGCTGATGTCGATGAGCCGCTTGTGGATCCGCATCTCGAAATGCTCGCGCGACTTCTTGTCGACGTGCGGGGACCGGAGGACGCAGAACTTGTGGATGCGCGTCGGCAGGGGGATCGGGCCGGCCACGCTGGCGCCGGTCCGTTTCGCCTTGATGACGATGTCCTTGACGGACTGGTCGAGCAGGCGGTGATCAAACGACTGTAAGCGGATTCTGATCTTTTCCATCTTCGTTCCTCTGTCTCCGGTGCCTCGCCCGGGCCCTCCGGCCCGGCGGACCCTCGGCGGCGCTCGCGGTTACTCGATGATCTCGGTGACGGTGCCGGCGCCGACCGTCCGGCCGCCTTCGCGGATGGCGAAGCGCAGGGCCTTCTCCATGGCCACGTCGGTGATCAGCTCGATCTCCAGGTTGACGGAGTCGCCGGGCATGACCATCTCGACGTTCTCGGGGAGCTTGACGGACCCGGTGACGTCGGTCGTCCGGAAATAGAACTGCGGCCGGTAGCCCTTGAAGAACGGCGTGTGCCGCCCGCCCTCTTCCTTGGTCAGGGCGACGATCTGGGCCTTGAACTTCCTGTGGGGCGTGATGGACCCGGGCTTGGCCAGGACCTGGCCGCGCTCGACCTCGTCCTTGCCGACGCCCCGGAGCAGGGCCCCGATGTTGTCGCCGGCCTGGGCCTGGTCGAGGAGCTTGCGGAACATCTCGACGCCGGTGACGACCGTCTTGCGCGTCTCGCGCAGCCCGACGATCTCGCACTCGTCGCCGACCTTGACCACGCCGCGTTCGACTCGGCCCGTGACGACGGTGCCGCGGCCGGTGATCGAGAAGACGTCCTCGATGGCCATCTGGAACGGCTTGTCGACCTCGCGGAGGGGCTCGGGGATGAACTCGTCCATGGCCTTGACCAGGTCCCAGATGCACTTGGCGCCCTCGCCCTGGTAGTCCTCGGCGGCCTTGGTGGCGGAGCCGCGGATGACCGGCGTCTTGTCCCCGGGGAAGTCGTACTTGCTCAGCAGCTCCCGGACCTCGAGCTCGACGAGGTCGAGGATCTCGGGGTCGTCGACGAGGTCGCACTTGTTCATGAACACGACGATGGCCGGCACGTTGACCTGGCGGGCGAGCAGGATGTGCTCGCGCGTCTGGGGCATGGGGCCGTCGGCCGCGGACACGACGAGGATCGCGCCGTCCATCTGGGCCGCGCCGGAGATCATGTTCTTGATGTAATCGGCGTGGCCGGGGCAGTCGATGTGGGCGTAGTGCCGCTTCTCGGTCTCGTACTCGACGTGGCTCAGGGCGACCGTCAGGATCTTGGTCGCGTCCCGGCGGAACATCTTGGCGTCGGCCTTGGCGACGTCGTCATAGCTCTGCGCCTTGGCCAGGCCCTTGGTCGCCAGGACCTTCGTCATGGCGGCCGTCAGCGTCGTCTTGCCGTGGTCGATGTGACCGATCGTCCCGACGTTGACATGGGGTTTCGTTCTCGCAAACTTTTCTTTCGCCATCGCTCACCTCCTGTATGGCTTACAAACTCATGACTCTCTTCACGCGTCGGCCCGGAAGGGGATGCGGCCCTCGACCCGGGCGACGATCTCATCCTGGACGCCCTGGGGCGTCCGCTCATAACGGGCGAATTCCAAGGTGAAGACGCCGCGGCCCTGGGTCAGGGTCCGCAGCGTCGTCGCGTAGCCGAACATCTCGGCCAGGGGGACGTGGATGGTGATGACGCGGGAGCCGCTGCGCATCTCCATCCCCTCGATCTTGCCCCGCCGGGCGTTGATGTCGCCGACGATGTCCCCCAGGTACTCGTCGGGGGCGACGATCTCGAGCTTCATGAGCGGCTCGAGCAGGACCGGGAGGGCCTTCTTGGCCGCCTCGCGGAAGGCCAGGGAGGCCGCGATCTTGTAGGCGACCGGGGCGGCGTCGACGTCCTGGGTCGAGCCGCCGACGAGGGCCGCCCGCAGGTCGGTCACCGGGTAGCCGGCCACGACGCCCGCCTCGCAGGCCTCGCGGACGCCGTTCTCGACGTCGCCGACGAACTCCCGGGGGATGACCCCGCCGCGGGTCCGGTCGACGAACTCGAAGCCGAGCCCCCGTGCCAGGGGCTCGAGGCGCAGGACGCAGTGGCCGTAGAGGCCCTTGCCCCCGGCCTGGCGGACGTACTTGCCCTCGCCCTCGGCCTCGGCCTGGATGGTCTCCTTGTAGGCCACCTGAGGCTTGCCCAGGTTGGCCCTGACCCCGAACTCGCGCTCCATGCGGTCCATGATGATCTCGAGATGAAGCTCCCCCATCCCGCGGAGCAAGGTCTGCCCCGTCATCGGGTCCTGGCTGACCTTCAGGGTCGGGTCCTCTCGGACGAGCTTGGCCAGGGTCGTGGCCAGCTTGGGGTGGTCGGCCTTCGTCTTGGGCTCGATCGTGGCCGAGATGACCGGCTCCGGGAAGCGGATGGACTCGAGGACGATGGGGTGGCTCTTGAGGCAGAGGGTGTCGCCGGTCGAGATGCTCTTCGTCGAGCCCATGGCCGCGATGTCCCCGGCGAAGACCTCCTTGATCTCTTTGCGCTTGTTGGCGTGCATCTCGAGCAGGCGGGAGAGCTTCTCCTCCTCGCCCTTGGTCGAGTTGTAGACCGCCTGGCCGACCTTGGCCTTGCCCGAATAGACGCGGAAATAGGCCAGGCTGCCGAGGAAGGGGTCGTTGGCGATCTTGAAGACGAGCCCCGAGAAGGGGGCCTCGTCCGAAGCGGGCCGCGTCTCCCCGGCCATCGTCTTCGGGTGGTGCCCGGCGACGGGGCGGACGTCGGCCGGCGAGGGCAGGTAGTCGACGACGGCATCGAGCAGCGGCTGGACGCCCTTGTTCCGGAAGGAGGCCCCGTAGAGGACCGGGACAGCCTGCTGGGCCAGGGTGGCCCGGCGGACGGCGGCCCGCAGCTCCGGCGCCGCGACCTCGACCCCGTCGAGGTACTTCGCCATCAGGGCGTCGTCGTGTTCACTCAGCATTTCCAGCATGTCCTGTCGTTTCCGTTCGACTTCCTCGCGCTCCTCGTCCGCGACCTCGCGGACGACATAGTCCGTCCCCAGGATGTCCTGACCCCAGTCATAGACCTTGCGGTCGATGAGGTCGACGACACCGCGGAATCCGTCTTCCCTACCCAGGGGAATCTGGACCGGCAGAGGCTTGGCCGCCACCCGCGTCCTCAGCATGAGGACCGCCCGTTCCGGGTCGGCCCCGATCCGGTCCATCTTGTTGATGAACACGACGCGGGGCACCCGGTACTTGTCGGCCTGGCGCCACACTGTCTCGGACTGCGGTTCGACGCCGCCAACTCCACACAGTATGGCTATCGCGCCGTCAAGCACCCTCAGGGAGCGCTCGACCTCCGCGGTGAAATCCACGTGACCCGGCGTATCGATGATATTGATACGGTGGTCACGCCAGGCGCACGTCGTCGCGGCCGAGGTGATGGTGATCCCGCGTTCCTGCTCCTGGACCATCCAATCCATCACGGCCGTTCCTTCGTCCACCTCGCCCATTTTGTAGGTCATACCCGTGTAAAAGAGCATCCGTTCGGTCGTGGTCGTCTTGCCGGCGTCGATATGGGCCATGATGCCGATGTTCCGAACTCTTTCGATCGGGTATGACCGCATACAGCCTTCGCTCCATATCGTCCCGAATCACAGACCGAACTCTTTCCTAAAGACTACCATTTATAATGAGCGAAGGCCCGGTTGGCCTCCGCCATCTTGTGCGTGTCCTCGCGCTTCTTGACCGCGCCGCCGCGGTTGTTGATGGCGTCGATGATCTCGGCGGAGAGCTTCTCCTGCATGCTCTTGCCGCCGCGCTCCTTGGCGTACTTGACCAGCCAGCGGAACCCCAGGGAGTAGGACCGCCCCGGCGGGACCTCGATGGGGACCTGATAATTCGCGCCGCCCACGCGCCGCGACTTGGTCTCGAGGAACGGCCGGACGTTCTCCAGGGCCTTCTCCAGGACCTTGAGGGGGTCCTCCTTGGTCTTGGCCTTGAGGATGTCCATCGTCCCGTAGATGACCCGCTCGGCGGTCGTCTTCTTCCCCTTGCGCAGGAAGAGATTGACGAACCGGGCGACCGTCGTGCTGTTGTACAGGGGGTCGACCGGCGCTTTGCGCTTCTTGATCGTTCCGCGTCTCGGCATGGGAAAGCTCCTGTCTTAGGCCGCCGCCCGCTTCTCTTTCGGCCGCTTGGCCCCGTACCGGGAACGCGCCTTGAACCGGTTCTGCACCCCTTCGGCGTCGAGGGTGCCCCGGATGATGTGGTAGCGGACGCCCGGCAGGTCCTTGACGCGGCCGCCCCGGATCATGACGATCGAGTGCTCCTGGAGGTTGTGGCCGATGCCGGGGATGTAGCCCGTGACCTCGATGTTGTTGGTCAGCCGCACGCGGGCGACCTTGCGCATGGCCGAGTTCGGCTTCTTGGGCGTGGTCGTGAAGACGCGCGTGCAGACGCCCCTCTTCTGGGGGCAGGCGTCGAGGGCCGGCGATTTACTCTTGTATTTCTTGGGCGTTCGCCCCTTGCGGATGAGCTGATTGACGGTCGGCAATGACAAATACTCCTCTACATGATTTTCCAAAAGGTTTTATTCATCCCCAGGGGGATAGCCCGAGACGAATGGATGGATATTAGCAAAATTCGGCCTCTCTGTCAAGAATTTTGACACCTATGGCCCCCTGGACGGCCTCAGCCCTCCGGGACGGCCTCCTCCTCTTCCTTCTCGGGCTCGGCCAGGAGGGGCTGCATCTCCTCCTTGAGCTCGACGTTCCGGTAGTGCTTGTAGCCCGTGCCGGCCGGGATGAGCCGGCCCATGATGATGTTCTCCTTGAGGCGGCGGAGGTAGTCGACCTTGCCGTACAGGCTGGCCTCGGTCAGGACCCGGGTCGTCTCCTGGAAGGAGGCGGCCGAGATGAAGCTGTCCGTGCTCAAGGCGCTCTTGGTGATGCCGAGCAGGAGGGGCCGGGCCTTGGCCGGCTTGCCGCCCTTCTTGATGACCTTCTCGTTCTCGGCCTGGAAGACGAACTTGTCGACCTGCTCGTCGACCAGGAACTCGGTGTCCCCGACCTCCTCGACCTTGACCCAGCGGAGCATCATCCGGATGATCGTCTCGATGTGCTTGTCGTTGATGGCCACGCCCTGGAGCCGGTAGACGGCCTGGACCTCCTTGAGGAGGTACTCGGCCAGCTCCTTCTCGCCGAGGACGCGCAGGATGTCGTGGGGGTTGACCGGCCCGTCCATGAGGGCGTCGCCGGCCCGGATGCGCTCCCCGTCGGAGACGCTGAGGTGGGCGCCCTTGGGGATGAGGTACTCCTTCTCGCCGCCGCGCTCGTTGCGGACGGCGATCTTGCGGTAGCCGCGGACCAGGCCGCCGATCTGGACCGTCCCGTCGATCTCGGAGATGACCGCCGGGAGCTTCGGCCGCCGGGCCTCGAACAGCTCCTCGGCCCGGGGCAGGCCGCCCGTGATGTCCTTGGTGCGGGCCGCCTCGCGCGGGATCTTGGCCAGCACGTCGCCGGCGAAGACCTTCTCGGCGTCCTTGATCTCGAGGTTGGCGCCGGCGGGCAGGAAGTACTTGCGCAGGATCATCCGCTCGTAGTTGGCAGGCTTGCCCCCGGTCTTCTTCGCCCTCTCGTTCTCGGTCTCCACGGCGGTCATCTCGACGACCTCATGCTTCTTCAGTCGAGCGTCGCCGGGATCGTGGATCTTCACGTGGACGGGATCGAGGATCTCGATCTGGGGCTGAAGCTTTTCGTTCTTGGGGTCGATGATGACCTGGGTGATGAGGCCGGTGAACTCGTCCTGAACCTCTTCCATGCTTTCACCCAGCTGGACTTCGTGGAATCGCACGTCCCCGGCTTCTTCGGTCAGGATGAAGGTGTTGAAGGGGTCCCACTCGGCGAAGGCCTGGCGGGACTTGATCTCCTGGTGCTCGGGGATCAGGATGCGGGCGCCGTAGGGCACCTGGTAGTGCTCGACCTCGCGGCCGCGGTGATCGAGGACGGCGATGTTGGCGCTGCGGTTGACGACGATGAGCGTGCCGTCCTTGTTGGTGACCGACTTGAGGTTGTTGAACTTGAGGACGCCCTCGTTCTTGGCCTCGAGCTTGGACCGCTCGGCGCCGCCCATGGCGATGCCGCCGACGTGGAAGGTCCGCATCGTCAGCTGGGTGCCCGGCTCGCCGATCGACTGGGCGGCGACGATGCCCACGGCCTCGCCGAGCTCGACCATCTTGCCGGAGGCCGGCGAGCGGCCGTAGCAGAGCTGGCAGATGCCGCGCTTGGACTCGCAGGTCAGGACCGAGCGGATCTTGACCCGCTCGATGCCCAGGTCCTGGAACTGCTGGGCCACCTTCTCGGTGACCTCGGAGTTCCGGTCGACGATCATCTTGCCCGTGTCGGGGTGGACGACGGGCTCGGCGGCGACGCGCCCGACGATCCGGTCGAGGAACGGCTCGATGATCTCGCCGTTCTCGACGATGGCCGAGACGTTGAGGTACTTGAGGGTCCCGCAATCGAGCTCGTCGACGACGACCTCCTGGCAGACATCCACGAGCTTGCGGGTCAGGTAGCCGGAGTTGGCCGTCTTGAGGGCCGTGTCGGCCAGGCCCTTGCGGGCGCCGTGGGTCGAGATGAAGTACTGGAGGACGTTCAGGCCTTCCCGGAGGTTGGCCACGATGGGCGTCTCCAGGATCTCGCCGGAGGGCTTCGACATCAGGCCGCGCATGCCGGCCAGCTGGCGGATCTGCTGCCTGTTGCCGCGCGACCCGGAGTCGGACATCACGAAGAGCGGGTTGAGCTCCTTGCCCTCGAGCGAGATGCGCTTCATCTCGTCGATCATGGCCTTGGAGACGCTCTCGGTGACGGTGCCCCAGATCTCGACGACGCGGTTGAAGCGCTCGCCGGAGGAGATGATGCCGTCCTGGTACTGCTTCTCGATCCCCTGGACCTCCTTCTCCGCCTTGTCGACGAGCGCCTTCTTCTCGCCGGGGATGACGAAGTCGTCGATGCCCAGGGAGAAGCCGGCCCGGGTGGCGTAGGTGAAGCCGAGCTCCTTCATGGCGTCGAGGATCTTGACCGTGGCCTGGAGGCCGAGGCGGAGGTAGGCGTAGAAGACCAGGTTCTCCATGCCCTTCTTGCGGAAGACGCCGTTGACGAAGGGGAAGCCCTTGGGCAGGACCGAGTTGAAGATGATCCGGCCGGGGGTCGTCTCGATGAGCTCGGTCTTGAGGTCCTGGACAGGGCAGGTCATGACGCCCTGGTCGTCGTAGTAGGTGGCCAGGTTCATGAAGGGGCCGGTGAAGCGCAACTTGATGACGCTCTGGAGCGCCACCTCGCCCGCCTCCATGGCCAGGAGGGCCTCGTCGGCCGTGCCGAAGATGCGCCCCTCCCCCTTCAAACCCTTCTTGTCCAGGGTCAGGTAGTAGCAGCCGAGGACCATGTCCTGGCTGGGGATGGTCAGCGGCCGGCCGTGGGCCGGCGAGAGGATGTTGTTGGTCGAGAGCATCAGGGTCTGGGCCTCGATCTGGGCCTCGACCGAGAGCGGGATGTGGACGGCCATCTGGTCGCCGTCGAAGTCGGCGTTGAACGCGGCGCAGACGAGCGGGTGGATCTGGATGGCCTTGCCCTCGACGAGGATGGGCTCGAAGGCCTGGATGCCCAGCCGGTGCAGCGTCGGGGCGCGGTTGAGGAAGATGGGGTGCTCGCGGACGACCTCTTCGAGGTAGTCCCAGACCTCGGGCCGTTCCTGCTCGTGCCATTCCCGGGCGACCTTGACGCTGGGGACGAGGCCTTCCTTCTCGAGCTTGTTGAAGATGAACGGCTTGAAGAGCTCGAGGGCCATCTTCTTGGGCAGGCCGCACTGGTTGAGCTTGAGCTCAGGCCCGACGACGATGACCGAGCGGCCGGAGTAGTCGACCCGCTTGCCGAGGAGGTTCTGGCGGAACCGGCCCTGCTTGCCGCGCAGGGCCTCGCTGAGGGACTTGAGCGGCCGGCGGTTGGCGCCGAGGTGGACGCGACCGCGCTTGCCGTTGTCGAACAGGGCGTCGACGGCCTCCTGGAGCATCCGCTTCTCGTTGCGGATGATGAGCTCGGGGGCCTTGAGCTCGATGAGCTTCTTGAGCCGGTTGTTGCGGTTGATGACCCGCCGGTAGAGGTCGTTGAGGTCGGAGGTGGCGAAGCGCCCGCCGTCGAGACGGACGAGGGGGCGCAGGTCGGGCGGGATGACCGGGACGACGTCGAGGATCATCCACTCGGGCCGGTTGCCGGAGCGCTTGAGGGCCTTGAAGACCCGCAGCCGCTTGGCGTAGCGGAGCTTGCGCTGCTGCGAGGTCTCCTTCTTCATCAGCTTGCGCAGGCGGTCGGACTCCTTCTGGATGTTGATCTTGTCCAGGAGGACCTTGATGGCCTCGGCCCCGATGGAGGCCTCGAACTTGTCGCCGTACTTCTCCTGGGCGTCCTTGAACTCCTCCTCGTTGAGGAGCTGCTTCTCCTTGAGCGGCGTGTCCGCGGGATCGATGACGATGTACGACTCGAAGTAGAGGACTTTCTCGAGGTCCTTGATGGACAGGTCGAGGACGAGCCCGATCCGGCTGGGCGGGCTCTTGAAGAACCAGATGTGGGCCACCGGCGAGGCCAGCTGGATGTGGCCCATGCGCTCGCGCCGGACCTTGCTCTTGGTCACCTCGACGCCGCAGCGCTCGCAGATGATGCCCCGGTACTTCATCCGCTTGTATTTGCCGCAGAGGCACTCGTAATCGTTGATGGGGCCGAAGATCTTGGCGCAGAACAGGCCGTCCTTCTCCGGCTTGAAGGTCCGGTAATTGATCGTCTCGGGCTTGGTCACCTCGCCCCAGGACCAGCTCTTGATCTTGTCCGGCGAGGCGATGCTGATGCGGACCCGGTCGAACTCGAGCCGCGGCCGGGGCGCCGTCGTGATCGGGGGTCGGATGTCCATTAGACCTCTCCTTTACCCGGCTGGGGCACGGCGATGCCCCAAGGCAGGATGTCTTCCTTCTCGCCCTTCTCGAGCTCCACGTTGAGGCACAGGCTCTGGAGCTCGCGGATCAGGACGTTGACCGATTCGGGCAGGCCGGGCGTGAAGTCCAGGTCGCCCTTGACGATGGCCTCGTAGATCTTGGCCCGGCCCTCGACGTCGTCGGACTTGACGGTCAGCAGCTCCTGGAGGCAGTAGGCCGCGCCGTAGGCCTCCAGGGCCCAGACCTCCATCTCGCCGAAGCGCTGGCCGCCGAACTGGGCCTTGCCGCCGAGGGGCTGCTGGGTGATGAGGGAGTACGGGCCGGTCGAGCGGGCGTGGATCTTGTCGTCGACGAGGTGGTAAAGCTTCATCATATAGATGTAGCCGACCGTAACCTCCTGGTCGAGGAACTCGCCGGTGACGCCGTCGTAGAGCGGCGTTTTGCCGCTCTCCGGCAGGCCGGCCTTCTTGAGCAGGCCCTTGATCTCGATCTCGCTGGCCCCGTCGAAGACCGGGGTGGCCATCCAGAAGTCGAGGGTCCGGGCGGCCCAGCCGGCGTGGGTCTCGAGGATCTGCCCGACGTTCATGCGGGACGGGACGCCGAGCGGGTTGAGGACGATCTCGACCGGCAGGCCGTCGGGCAGCCGGGGCATGTCCTCCTCGGGCACGATCTTGGCCACGATGCCCTTGTTGCCGTGGCGGCCGGAGACCTTGTCCCCGACCGACAGCTTCCGCTTCATGGCGATGAAGACCTTTATGGACTGGATGACGCCCGGGGACAGCTCATCGCCCTTCTTGAGGTTCTCGACCTTCTCCTTGAAGATGGCCCGCAGGGCCTCGATCTGGCGCTTGACCTTCTTGTCGAGGTCCTTGATCTCGCGGTCGCGGTCCTCGTCGTCGTTGAGCTTGAGCTTCAGGGCCCCGTCGAAATCGAGGCTCTCGAGGACCTTCTCGGTCAGCTTGGTCCCCTTCTCGAAGGACTGGTCGTCGATCTTCTGGGCCTTCTCGACGACCGAGCCCTTGAGCAGGGCCCGGACCTTCTCCCACTTCTCGTTCTCCATGATGAGGATCTCGTCGTCGAGGTTGCGCTTGAGGGTCGCGATCTCGTCCTTCTCGATGGCCTTGGCCCGGGGCCCCTTCTCGATGCCCCGACGGGAGAAGATGCGGACGTCGATGATCGTGCCTTCGACGCCCGGCGAGCAGTAGAGCGAAGCGTCCTTGACGTCGAGGGCCTTCTCCCCGAAGATCGCCTTGAGCAGCTTCTCCTCGGGCGACAGCTGGGTCTCCCCCTTCGGGGCGACCTTTCCGACGAGGATGTCCCCCGACTTGACGTGGGCGCCGATGCGGACGATGCCGTTCTCGTCGAGGTTGCGGAGCAGGTTCTCGGGCACGTTGGGGATGTCGCGGGTGATCTCCTCGGGCCCGAGCTTGGTGTCGCGGGCCTCGATCGTCTCCTCGACGATGTGGAGCGAGGTGAAGATGTCCTCCTTGATCAGCTTCTCGCTGACGATGATGGCGTCCTCGAAGTTGTAGCCGCGCCAGGGCATGAAGGCGCAGAGGACGTTGCGGCCGAGGGCCAGCTCGCCGCCGTCGGTGCAGGAGCTGTCGGCCAGGACCTGGCCCCGGGCGACCTTGTCGCCCTTGCGCACGATGGGGCGGTGGTTGGTCGAAGTGTTCTGGTTGGTCCGCAGGAACTTGATCAGGGTGTAGAGGTCGGTGCCGACGTCGTAGCTCCGGCCGGCCTCTTTCTCGTCCACGCGGATGATGATCCGCTCGGCGTCGACGAACTCGACGGTCCCCGCGCGGCGGCAGACGACGACGTCGCCCGAGCCGACGGCGACGAGGTCCTCGATGCCCGTCCCGATGAGGGGCGCCTCGGGCCGGATGAGGGGCACGGCCTGCCGCTGCATGTTCGAGCCCATGAGGGCCCGGTTGGCGTCGTCGTGCTCGAGGAACGGGATGAGCGCCGCCGACAGGGAGACCAGCTGCTTCGGCGAGACGTCGATATAGTGGATCTGCTCGCGGTGGATGTTCTTGAAGTTGCCGCGCTCGCGGGCGCTGACGAGCTCGTTCGTGAACCGTCCGCGCTCGTCGACCGGGGCGTTGGCCTGGGCGATGTTGTGCTTCTCCTCTTCCCAGGCGGTGAGGTAGAAGCAGAAGGGCTCGACCGTCGGCAGGTGGCGGGCCTTCTCGGCCTTGAGCCGGTCGACGGCCTTGGCCATCTCGTCCTTCTTGACGATGTCGCCGATCTTGTAGTCGCTGCTGCCGGGGTGGAGGACCTTGACGAAGTCGATGATGCGGCCGTTCTCGACCTTGCGGTAGGGGGTCTCGACGAAGCCGTACTCGTTGACCCGAGCGAAGCAGCTCAGCGAGGAGATGAGGCCGATGTTCGGGCCTTCCGGCGTCTCGACGGGGCAGATGCGGCCGTAGTGGGAGGTCTGGATGTCGCGGACCTCGAACCCGGCCCGCTCGCGGCTGAGGCCGCCGGGGCCGAGGGCCGAGAGGCGCCGCTTGTGGGTGATCTCGGCCAGGCTGTTGATCTGGTCCATGAACTGCGACAGCTGCGAGCTGCCGAAGAACTCCTTGAGGGCGGCGATGACCGGCTTGGAGTTGATCAGGTCCTGGGGCATGGCCGCAGCCAGGTCGGCCGTGATGGTCATCTTCTCCTTGATCGTCCGCTCCATCCGGGTCAGGCCGATGCGGAAGGCGTTCTCGACGAGCTCGCCGACCGACCGGACCCGGCGGTTGCCGAGGTGGTCGATGTCGTCGACCGAGCCGTCGCCGAAGCGCAGGTTGAGCAGGTACTTGAGGACCTGGACGTAGTCCTGGGGCGAGAGGGTCTTCTCGTCGAGCGGCGTCTCGAGGCCGAGCTTGATGTTGAACTTGAGCCGGCCGATGCGCGAGAAGTTGTATTTCTGGGAGTTGAAGAACAGGCTCTGGAAGAGGTTGTGGGCGCTCTCCTGCGTGTGGGGCTCGCCCGGCCGGAGCTTGCGGTAGATCTCGCCGAGGGCGGAGGGCTGGTCCTTGCGCAGGTCCTTCTTGAGCGTCGTGCTCAGGATGAGCCCGGCCCGGTCCTCTTCGGGATAGAAGACCTCGAACGGCTCGCCGCGGGCGACGAGGAGGTCGAGCTGGGTGTCCTCGAGGGGCTCGTTCGTCCGGACCTTACCCTTGATGGCCACGAGGGAGTAGGCGTTGAGGAGGTCCTTCTTGACGACGGGCACGCGCGTGACGCCGGCCTCCTTCAGGACGGCGAGGACCTCCGGCGTGAGCTTCTTCTTGGCCGGGGCCAGGACCTTGCGGCCCCTGGCGTCGGTGACGTCGTCGCCGGCGGTCCGGCCGACCAGGGCGTCGCTGACCTCCCAGTAGAGCTTGCCGTCCTCGACGAGGACCTTGGGGACCTTGTGGAAGAGCTTGAGGATCTCCTCATCGCTTCCGAAGCCCAGGGCCCGGAGGAAGACGGTGGCCAGGAACTTCTTCTTGCGGTCGAGCCGGACCCAGATGAGGTTCTTGGGGTCGTGCTCGAACTCGACCCAGGCGCCGCGGTACGGGATGATCTTGGCGATGAAGAAGCCCTTGGACTCGGCCTGCCGGAAGAAGACCCCCGGCGAGCGCTGGAGCTGGCTGACGACGACCCGCTCGATGCCGTTGAAGATGAACGTCCCCTTCTCGGTCATGAGCGGGATGTCGCCGAAATAGACTTCCTGCTGTTTGATGTGCTTGAGCCGCTTGGCCTTGGTCGTGGCGTCCTTCTCCCAGGACACGAGCTGGACCTTGAGCTTGAGAGGGATGGAGTAGGTGTAGCCCTTCTGGATGCACTCCATCGGGGTGTACTTGATCCGGAGGCCGACCCGGTCGCCGCAATGCTCGCAGAGCGGCAGCTCGATCTTCCGGGCCGCGCCGCAGTAGGGGCAGACCTCCTTCTCGGAGAGCTCCATGTCGGCGGGGAGCAGGGTCTGGCAGGCGGTGCACTTGGCCCGGGAGTTCTCGACCCCCTTGAGCCGGCCGCACTTGCACTCCCAGGTCCCGATCGAGTAGCTGAGGAACTCAAGCTCGGTCGTCTCCTTGAAATCGGAGATCGGGAAGACATCCTTCAGCGCGGCCTGGAGGCCGGTGTCCTTCCGCTCTTCGGGCAGGAGCTCCATCTGGAGGAACTCGCGGTAGGACTGGGTCTGGATGTCCAGGAGGTCCGGCATCGGGAAGACCGCCTTGATCTTCGAGAAGTCGACCCTCTCACGGAACGGTTGTTTAGCTTCTTTGGCCATAATGTCTCACTCCCCCGCAGAGATCGAGTGCTCTGGGCTCCGGAACCGGACCGACGGACGCGCGGCCAAACGGGACATTTATTGCAGCTCGATGACGGCTCCGACTTCGGCGAACTTGGCCTTGATCGCTTCGCCCTCTTCCTTGGTCACGCTCTCCTTGAGGGTCTTGGGGGCGCCGTCGACCAGGTCCTTGGCTTCCTTGAGGCCGAGGCTCGTGACTTCGCGGACGACCTTGATGACGTTGATCTTCTTGTCGCCGACGGACTTGAGCACGGCGGTGAACTCGGTCTTCTCCTCGGCGGGCTTGGCCTCGGCGGCGGGGGCGGCGCCGGCCATCATGACCGGAACGGCCGCGGCGGCGCTGACGCCATAGCGGGACTCGTACTCCTTGATGAAGTCCGAGAGCTCCAGCATCGTCAGGTTGTCGAGGTAGCTGAAGAACTGTTCCTTGGTGAGTTTTTCCATGTCACGCTCTCCTTATTAATATGGAATTTCAGTTGGTCTTCTTTTTATTGAGCTCGCCGAGCAGGATCCCCAGGTTGCCCAGGGGGGCCTGCAGGGTGCGCAGGAGCCGGTGGAGCGGGGCGGCCATCAGATAGCCGAGCTTGCCGAGCTGCTCCTGCCGCGAGCCGAGCCGGGTGACCTCGTCGAACCGCTCGGCGGGCATGAGCCGGCCCTCGACCTGGCCTCCCTTGACGGCCAGGATCTTGCCCTGGTTGGAGAAGTCCTTGAGGATCTTGGCCAGCCCGACGGGGTCCTTGTCGGCGAAGGCGATGGCCGTCGGCTTCTGGAAGAACGGCCGCAGGGCCTCCGGGCACTTGGCGCCCAGGGCCCGCAGAGCCAGCCGGTTCTTGATGACCTTGTAGGCGTAGTTGTTCTTGCGCAGGAGCTTGCGCAGCTCGACGGCCTGGGCGACCTTCATCCGCTTGAAGTCGACGAGGTAGTAGGTGCTGTTGGCGTCGAACAGGCGCTCGAGCGTCTGGACGATGGGCTGCTTCTCTTCCTTTTTCACGGCGCTCTCCTCTAGCTCTCGAGTATGTCCTCGGTGATCCGGAAGGACGGTCCCATCGTCGAGGACACGAACATCGTCCGGATGTACTTGCCCTTGGCGGCCGGCGGCTTGGCGTGGACGATGGCCTGGATAAAGGTCCGCAGGTTGTCGACCAGCTGCCCCTCGGAGAACGAGACCTTGCCGACGGTCGAGTGGACGATGCTCGTCTTGTCCACCCGGAACTCGACCTTGCCGGCCTTGGTCTCCTCGACGGCCTTGCGGATGTCGAAGGTGACCGTGCCGGACTTGGGGTTGGGCATGAGGCCCTTGGTGCCCAGGATGCGGCCGAGCTTGCCGACGCCGCGCATGACGTCGGGGGTGGCGATGACGACGTCGAAGTCGATCCAGCCGCCGGCGATCTTCTCGATGAGCTCGTCGCCGCCGAAGTGATCGGCCCCGGCCTCCTCGGCCTCCTTGATCTTCTCGCCCGCGGCGATGACGGCGATCTTCTTGGTCTTGCCCGTGCCGTGGGGCAGGACGACCGTGCCGCGGACCATCTGGTCGGAGTACTTGGGGTTGACGCCGAGGCGGACGTCCATGTCGACCGACTCGTCGAACTTGGCGAAGTGGGCCTTCTTGAGGAGGGCCACGGCCTCCTCGAGGGTGTACTGCCGGGCGGCGTCGGGATCCTTGGCCGCCCGGGCCTTGAGCGTGTTCTTGCCGTGCTTACTCACTGACGATCTCCAGTCCCATGTTGCGGGCCGTGCCCTCGATGATCCTCTTGGCCGCCTCGATGTCGTAGGCGTTGAGGTCGGGGAGCTTCGTCCGGGCGATCTCCTCGATCTGCTTCCGGGTGACCTTGCCGACCTTGTCCTTGTTCGGCGCGCCGGACCCCTTGGCGATCCCGGCCGCCTTCTTCAGCAGGTAGGAGGCCGGCGGGGTCTTGACCACGAAGTTGAACGACTTGTCCTTGAAGACGGTGATGAGGACGGGGACGACGGTGCCCTCGTCCATCTTCTTCGTCCGCTCGTTGAACTCGCGGACGAAGCCCATGATGTTGACGCCGTGCTGACCCAGGGCCGGCCCGACGGGAGGGGCGGGGCTGGCCTGGCCGGCGACGATCTCCAGCTTGATCTTGGCGACGACTTCCTTCGACATCCGAATCCTCCTAGAGTTTCTCGACCTGCAGGAACTCGAGCTCGACCGGGGTCGACCGGCCGAAGATGGTGACCAGGACCTTGAGCGTGTTCCGCTCCGGGTGGACCTCCTCGACGATCCCGTTGAAGTTGAAGAACGGCCCGTCGATGATGCGGACGGCCTCGCCCTTCTCGAACGAGTGCTTCGGCTTCGGCTTCTCCGAGGTCGTTTCCATGTGCTCGACGATCTGGCCGACCTCCTTCTTGCTGAGGGGGGTCGGCGTGCGGCCCGAGCCGACGAAGCCGGTGACCTTCGGGACGTTCCGGATCATGAGCCAGTTCTCGTCGTTCATCTCCATCTCGACGAGGATGTAGCCGGGGTAGGACCGCTTCGTGGAGACGACCTTCTTGCCGGCCCGGATCTCGATGACGTCCTCGGTCGGGATGATGATCTGACCGACCTGATCCTCGAGATGGAGCTCGATCGCCTTCTGGCGGATGGACTCGGCGACGAACTTCTCGAAGCCCGAGTAGGTATGAACGACGAACCAGTTCTTGGCCATATCCGATTCCTTGTCGCTATCCGAAGAGGGACTTGATCTGGGTGATGACCCAGGCGAAGATGACGTCCATGAAGAACAGGTAGAAGCCGAAGAAGATCGTGGCCGCGATGACGACGATCGTCGTGTTGACGACCTCGTTGCGGGACGGCCAGGTGACCTTCCTGAGCTCGGCCCGGACGTCCTTGAGGAAGTTCCCGAGCCGCCGGTACCAATGGATCTTGTCGTTCATGGCGCTCTCTCTTTCCGTCGTCCGCGGCTGGACCCTCAGGCCCGCGTCCGCTCTCCGCGGGAGGACGCGTGGCAGGTGAGGCAGGGCTCGAACCCGCAACCTGCGGTTTTGGAGACCGCTGCTCTACCAATTGAGCTACTCACCTGTCCTTCTCCTCGCCTATTTGACTTCCTTGTGGACGGTATGCTTCCGGCAGAAGCGGCAGTACTTGCTCGTCTCGAGCTTGTCCGTCTGCTTCTTCTTGTTGCGCGTGGAGCTGTAGTTGCGCCGCTTGCACTCGCCGCACTGGAGCGTGATGATCTCTCGCATATCGGTCCTTCCTGGCCCCGCGGGGCCTGCCTGGCATCAGGAAAAAGCCCAAGACCAGAATTGAACTGGTGACCCCGTCCTTACCAAGGACGTGCTCTACCAACTGAGCTACTTGGGCCCGGCAACCTCGAAAAAGAGCGGGAAACGGGACTCGAACCCGCGACGTTCAGCTTGGAAGGCTGACGCTCTACCAACTGAGCTATTCCCGCCGACGAGAAAGTGGGCAGGGAAGGATTCGAACCTCCGAAGCGTTTCCGCAACGGGTTTACAGCCCGTCCCATTTGGCCACTCTGGAACCTGCCCGCATTATGGTGCATCGTCCTCGCCTATCGCCCGTCCAAGCCAGCGAAGGGATTCGAACCCCTGACCCGCTGATTACAAATCAGCCGCTCTACCTGCTGAGCTACGCTGGCGTGCCCTCGACCTTCTCGCCCGCTCCGAACAGGGAAACGCAGAAAAGGAGATAAAAAAAGAAAAAACCTTCTCTCCTCGAGTCCGAATTGTTCTTTTTTTCAGATGAGTTAATCTGAAATATACAGAACGACCAACGGCTATACTAGACGAAATTCATTTTCTTGTCAAGGAGTTCTTTTCAGGGGGGCCCGGGCTCCCCTGGCCCGGCCCAGGTTCTCGCCCACGTTCCTCAGGAACTCGATGTTGAAGATCAGGTAACGGGCCTTTTGGGCGGGGGTCAGGAGGCCGTCGACGGCGGCCTCGGTCGCCTCATCGTTCTGCCTGATGAGCCGCCGGGCCTGCCGGATCCGCTCGACAAGGGCCAGGAGCTCTTCGTCGCGGGGCTCGGGCTTGGCCAGCTCGGCCCTGAGGTCCCGCAGGTCGAGCCCCATTTTCCCCTGGATCTCAGCCTTTTCCTTCTCCGCCCTGGTCAGCAGAGGGTAGATCTTGGCCGTTTGCTCTTCGGTCAGGTCCAGGGCACGGGTCAGCCGAAGGAGGTAAAGGTCGCTGATCCGCTCCCTGAGCCTCGCCCGTTGGCCGGGCCCGGCCATCTGGCCCCCCAGGGCGAAGGATCCTGCCCCGGCCGCCAGCAAGGCCGCCAGGAATCCGGAGACGATGCCGATATGCCGAGTCTTCATGCGGGACCTCCTCGTCCGGTCTGTTCCTCGAGATCGGCGACGATCCCCCGGAGGTCATCGTCGCTCAGGCCTTCCCAGAAGAGAGGGTCGGCCGCCGGCAGGACAACGGCATCCGTATCCGGGGCCGGCGCCAGCTCGTCGATCATGGCCCCGACCTCCCGGTCCGCCCGGGCGGCCAGCTCAAGGTCGGCGTCGGCCGCCTGGACCAGGGGGGTCAGGACATCGTCATAAGCATTCCAGGTCTCGAGCGGGACCGGGCCGCCCGAGCGTTGAAGAACGTACCAGGCGGTCATGGCCACCAGGACCAAGGCGGCGGCCGCGGCCCACGCCCAGCCCCTGCTCCAGGCTCGCCACCCCTCGAGGGACGGTCCTTTGTTCCCTTGGGCGTCGAGCTTGGCCTCCAGGGCCCTTTCGAAGGCCGCCCAGGACCCGGGCGACCTTTCATCGGAGAACTTGGCCCGGTCCTGGATGAGGCCGATCCGCTCCCGGTAGGCCCGGCAGGCCGGGCAGGCCTGGAGATGGACCTCGAGCCGGACCTTGGGCCCGGGGGCGAGGGCCCCGTCGAGCTCGTCCGAAAGCCTCCGGCGGGCCGTTCGGCATCTCATGTTCGATTCTCCTCGAGATAGGGCTTCAGCCGAGCCTGAAGGAGGCGGCGCGCCTTGTGCATCCTCCAGGACACGGTGTTCTCCGAGCAGCCCAGGACCGCGGCCGCGTCGGCGTGGCTCAGGCCCTGATCGACGACCAGGGCGAAGGTGGCCCGGAAATGGTCGGGCAAGCCGGCCAGGGCCTGGCCGATCCGGCCCGTGAGCTCGGTCAGGGACGAGCTCCGCTCCGGATCCTCGGCCGGGCCGGGCTCCCCGACGGGCAGGTTCTCGTCGAACGGGGCCCTGTTCTTCTCGCGCCGCCTTTTTTTCAGGCAGGTCAACGAGGTGTTGACCGTGATCCGGTAGAGCCAGGTATAGAACGACGAGCCGCTGCGGAACGAGGCCATCGACTTCCAGGCCGTCAAGAAGACCTCCTGGGCCAGGTCGTCCGCGTCGGCGACGTTCCCGGCCATGCGCAGGGCCACGCCATAGACCCGGCGCTCGTGACGGCGGACGAGCTCGGCGAAGGCTTCGCGCCCCCCCTTCCGGGCCTCGTCAACGAGACGCTCGTCCGGTCTTTCATCCATCACGTCCTCACTACATTTAGACGGCTATTATAGCGTTTCCTTTGCTCCCGGCCTCCCGCGTCCCGCCAGTCCCCCTTTTCTATACCCGGCCCCTCCCGTTTTATGCTATTATCACGTTCTCCCCACGAAAGGCTGAGACGCGATGATCGAACGCTACACCCGCCCGGCCATGGGCGCTATCTGGACGGAGGAGAACAAGTATCGCAAGTGGCTGGCCGTCGAGCTGGCCGTGTGCGAAGCCTGGGCCCGCCTGGGCAAGATCCCCCGCCCCGCCCTGGGCAAGATCCGCGATAAGGCCGGTTTCTCGGTCGAGCGCATCGACGCCATCGAGAAGGTGGTCAAGCACGACATCATCGCCTTCCTGACCTCCGTCGCCGAGAAGGTCGGACCCGAATCGCGGCACATCCACCTCGGCCTGACCTCCTACGACGTGGTCGACACGGCCCTCTCGCTCCTCATCCGCGAGTCGCTCGACAACCTGCTCGCCGATCTGCGGGCCTTCCACCGCCTGCTCCGGCGCCAGGCCCTGAAGCACCGCCGGACCGTCTGCATCGGCCGGACCCACGGCATCCACGCCGAGCCGATCACCTTCGGCTTCAAGGTCCTCGTCTGGTATGAGGAGATCGGCCGCCACATCATCCGGCTCGAGGCCGCCCGGAAGACCATCTCGGTCGGCCGCATCTCCGGCTCGGTCGGGACCTACATCCATCTCGACCCCCGGGTCGAGGTCATGGCCCTCAAGAAGCTCAAGCTCGAGCCGGCCCGGGTCTCGACCCAGGTCCTGCAACGGGACCGCCACGCCGAAGTCCTCTCGGCCCTGGCCTTGCTCGCGACGTCCATCGAGAAGATCGCCGTCGAGGTCCGCCACCTCCAGCGAACCGAGGTCCACGAGCTCGAGGAGCCGTTCACCAAGGGCCAGAAGGGCTCGTCGTCCATGCCCCACAAGAAGAACCCGGTCCGCTGCGAGCGGATCTCGGGGCTGGCCCGGCTCGTCCGGGCCAACGCCCAGGTCGGCCTGGAGAACGTCGTCCTCTGGCACGAGCGCGACATCTCGCACTCATCGGCCGAGCGGATCGTCTTCCCCGACTCGTTCATCCTGACCGACTTCATCCTGGCCGAGGCCGCGGACATCGTCGCGAACTGGGTCGTCCATCCGGACCGGATGCGGGCCAACATCGACGCCACGCGCGGCCTCATCTACTCGCAGAGCGTCCTGCTGGCGCTGACGAAGAAGGGCCTCGTCCGCGAGGAGGCCTATCAGATCGTCCAGCGCAACAGCCTCAAGGCCTGGACCGAGGGCCTCGACTTCCGGGCCCTCATCGCCGCCGATCCGGACGCGGGCAAGATCCTCGGGCCGGAGGAGATCGAGCGCTGCTTCTCGCTCGACCCGTATCTCGCCAAGATCGACTACATCTTCGAAAGGGTGTTCCGATGAGAGTCCGCATCCTCGTCTCCTTCAAGGACAGCGTCCTCGATCCGCAGGGCCAGACGGTCAAGAACGCCCTGCACACGATGGGCTACGCCGGGGTCAAGGACGTCCGCCAGGGCAAGGTCTTCGAGCTCGATCTCGAGGGCGTCACGCGCAAGGAGGCCGAGGCCCTCGTCCCGGAGATCGCCCGGCGCGTCCTGGCCAACCCGATCATCGAGAAGTTCGAATGGGACATCCTCAAGGGCCGCTGAGGAAGCCATGAAGTTCGGCGTCGTCCAGTTCCCCGGATCCAATTGCGATTTCGACGCCTATCACGCGCTGAGCCGCGCGATGAAGCGGCCGACGGTCATGCTCTGGCACAAGGACCACGACCTCCGGGGGGTCGACTGCGTCGTCCTGCCGGGCGGCTTCGCCTACGGCGATTATCTCCGGGTCGGGGCCATCGCCCGCTTCTCCCCGCTCATGCAGGAGGTCCAGGCCTTCGCCCGCCGCGGCGGGCACGTCCTCGGCATCTGCAACGGCTTCCAGGTCCTGCTCGAGCTGGGGCTGCTGCCGGGGGCCATGCTGCGGAACAAGAACCTCAAGTTCCTCTGCCAGCACGTCCACATCCGGGTCGAGGACGCCCGGACGGACTTCACCCGGGCCGCCCGCAAGGGCCAGGTCCTGCGCATCCCCATCGCCCACTTCGACGGCAACTACTATGCGCCGGCCCGGGCCCTGAAGGAGATCGAGCGCCGCGGCCAGGTCGTCTTCCGCTACTGCGACGCCGACGGCCGCGTCACTGACGAGGCCAACGTCAACGGCTCGCTCCACGCGATCGCCGGCATCCGCAACGAGGCCGGCAACGTCCTCGGCCTGATGCCCCACCCCGAGCGCGCCTCGGAGGCCCTGCTCGGTTCGACGGACGGCCGGGCGATCTTCGAGTCCCTCATCTTCAGCCTCGAACGGCGCCGTCCGTCCCGCCGCCCGGCCGCCCGGACAAGGGCCCGTCATGATTGATCAAGCGCTCCTCGACCAGCACAACCTCACTGCGGACGAGTACCGGCTCATCGTCGAGCTCATCGGCAAGGAGCCGAACCTGACCGAGCTCGGCATCTTCTCGGTCATGTGGTCCGAGCACTGCGGCTACAAGAGCTCGCGCGTCCACCTCAAGAAGCTCCCGACCGAGGGCCCCCGCGTCGTCCAGGGCCCGGGCGAGAACGCTGGGATCCTCGACATCGGCGACGGCCTGGTCGTCGTCTTCAAGATCGAGTCCCACAATCATCCCTCGTACATCGAGCCCTACCAGGGCGCGGCGACTGGGGTCGGCGGCATCCTCCGGGACATCTTCACCATGGGCGCCCGGCCGATCGCCGTCCTCGACTCGCTGCGCTTCGGGCCGCCCGACGATCCGAAGAACCGCTCGGTCATGGAGGGCGTCGTCTCCGGCATCTCCGGGTACGGCAACTCGATCGGCGTCCCGACCGTGGGCGGCGAGGTCTATTTCGATCCCTGCTACAACCTGAACCCGCTCGTCAACGTCTTCTGCCTGGGGCTCGCCGAGAAGGACAAGATCTTCTACGCCAAGGCGGAAGGCGCCGGCAACAAGGTCCTCTACGTCGGGGCCAAGACGGGGCGCGACGGCATCCACGGCGCGACCATGGCCTCGGCCGAGTTCGGCATGGAGACCGAGCACAAGCGCCCCAACGTCCAGGTCGGCGACCCGTTCAAGGAGAAGCTCCTGCTCGAAGCGTGCCTGGAGGTCATGGACCGCGGCCTCATCGTCGGCATCCAGGACATGGGCGCGGCCGGGCTGACCTGCTCGACGACCGAGATGGCCGCCAAGAGCGGCATGGGCGTCGTCGTCGACCTCGACAAGGTGCCGCAGCGCGAGGAGGGCATGACGCCCTACGAGATCCTGCTCTCGGAGTCCCAGGAGCGCATGCTCCTCGTCGCCACGCCCGACAACGTGGCCGCGGTTCAGGCGGTCTTCGCCAAGTGGGACCTCGACGCGCCGGTCATCGGCGAGGTCGTCGAGGGCGGCCGGGCCCGCATCTCGTTCAAGGGCCAGGTCGTCGTCGACATCCCGGTCGACGCCGTGGTCAACCTCTGTCCCGCCTACACGCGCCCGAGCCTCCCCCCCGGCCCTCCCCCGCCGGCCCCGCCGCTCGAGGCCCTGCCGCTTCCCGAGGACCTCGGCGCCGTCCTCCTCAAGCTCCTGGCCTCACCGACGATCGCCGACAAGGAATGGGTCTTTCGCCAGTACGATCACATGGTCCAGATCAATACGGTCGTCCTGCCCGGTGCCGACGCGGCCGTCCTGAGGATCAAGGGCTCTCCGAAGGCCCTGGCCATGACCCTGGACGGCAACGCCCTTTACACGCGCCTCGATCCGAGGACGGGAGCGCGGATCGCCGTGGCCGAGGCCTGCCGCAACCTGGCCTGCGTCGGGGCCCGTCCGATCGGGGTGACCAATTGCCTGAACTTCGGCAGCCCCGAGAAGCCGGAGGTCATGGGCCAGTTCGAGCAGGCCGTGACGGGCATCGCCGAGGCCTGCCGGACCTTCGGCATCCCGGTCACGGGCGGCAATGTCAGCTTCTACAACGACACCGAGGGCCTGTCGATCCATCCCACGCCGGTCCTCGGGATCGTCGGTCTCATCGAGGACATCCGCAGGCTCGTCCGGCCGGGCTTCCGCGCCGCCGGCGACGCGATCGTCCTCATCGGCGAGAGCCGCGAGGAGGTGGGCGGCACGGAATACCTCCTGGCCCAGCACGGGCTCCGGGCCGGCGCGCCGCCGGCGATCGACCTCGAGCAGGAGAAGCGCAATCAGGACTTCCTGCTCGAAGCGATCGAGGCCGGCCTCGTCCGCTCGGCCCACGACCTCTCCGAGGGCGGGTTGGCCGTAGCCTTGGCCGAATGCGCGTTCCATGGCCGCGGCCGGATCGGGTGCGAGGTCGACCTCCGGAGCGATCTCCGGGACGACGTCCTGCTCTTCGGCGAATCCCAATCGCGGATCCTGGTCACCTGCCGGCCGGCCGATCTCGGCGGGCTGCTCGGGTCCGCCGCCGCCCGCGGCGTCCCGGCCGAGGCCATCGGCCGCACGGGCGGGACCTGGATCGCCGTCGAGCGCTCGGGTCGCGGGATCCTGCGTGTCCCGGTGGCCGAGGCCTACGAGGCGTGGAAGACCAGCCTGCCATCCTATTTCCAGATCCGAACCTGAGGGGAGCCGTCATGGACGAGGTCGTCTTCCGCAGTCCCCGCAAGAAAGGCCGCATCGCCGTCTTCCTGTCCGGCCGGGGCTCGAACTTCATGGCTATCCGCGAGGCCGTCGAGCGCGGCGAGATCAACGGCGAGATGGCCCTCGTCTTCAGCAACAAGGCCGACGCGCCGGGCCTGCTCAAGGCGAAAGACTGGGGCCTCACGACGCTCTTCCTCGACCCCAAGACCTTCGCCTCCCGCGAGGACTACGACCGGACCCTGTTGGCCGAGATCGGGCGGCGGGGTATCGACCTCGTCTGCCTGGCCGGCTACATGAAACTGCTGACCCCGGAGCTCTGCGACGCCCTGAAGTACCGGATCATCAACATCCACCCGGCCCTCCTCCCCGCCTTTCCCGGACTCCACGTCCAGCAGAAGGCCATCGAATGGGGGGTCCGCTTTTCCGGCTGCACGGTCCACTTCGTGGCCGCGGAGGTCGACATGGGCCCGATCATCCTCCAGGCCTGCGTGCCCGTGCTCCAGGACGACACCGAGGAGACGCTGGCCGCCCGCATCCTCATCGAGGAGCACAAGATCTATCCCCAGAGCGTCCGGCTTTACTTCGACGGCCGTCTCGAGGTCCGGGGACGCCGCGTCTTCATCCTCGAAGCGGGCGCCTGATCGTCGGGCCCGGGCGGGCCCTTTCCTTTACTTCAAGATCGCGGGAGGCGTCGTCTTCGGCGGCCGCCCGAAGACCTTCGCGTAGATCTCCGGATAAGCGTCCTTGCCGCCGAGGAGAAGGCACGCGAGCGGCATGACCTTGGCGGCCTGACGCGACATCTCCGCCGCCGCCGCCCGGATCTCCCATTGCGCCGTGGCGTCCTCCCGCAGCCGCGAGATGTGGTAGAGCTCGCGAACATTGACCTTGAGCAGGGCCCGCCGCCGATGGGCGTTGGTCAGGACGTAGTCGGCGGCCCGGCCGATGGCCCGCTCGAGCCGGGCGTGTGTGTCGTTCGTCCGGTCGATGACGTCGAGGAACTCCTTCTCGGCGCCCGCCTCGCGGACCGACGGGGGAACCGTCACCCCGAGGGCGGGATCGTAGCGCTGCCAGGTCAGGGTGGCCATGCGGTGGCGCTTGAGCTGGGCGAAGCAGGAAGCGGATAGGATGAGGTCGTAGGCGAGGTCGGCGTGCTCGAACTCCCGCGGCGGGAAGTCGAAGAACTCCATCCGGACGAGGGCGCGGCGGACGAGGTCCTTGCGGGCGGAGGGGCCGGCCCGCCGGACCCTGGCCAGGCACTCAGCATAGGAGAGGCGGGTGACCGAATGGAGCAGAGCGGCGAGGACGCGGCTGTCGCCGTCGTCTGGCGCGTGGGCCAGGGTGACGGCCTTCGCGGAGGTCCGGCCCTTGCGAGCCCGGCCGGCGGGAAGGCGCCATGCGGCGGCCGCTTCGGCCAGATCGGCGTAGGTCTCGGCGTCGAACGGGCTGGGATCGGTGAAGAGGATGATGGACGGCGCGACCGCCTTGGCCAGCTCGTAGAGCTTGGCGTTGAGCTCCCGGACCTCGGCCAGGTCCTTGGCCGCGAAGCGGCGGATGAGCAGCTCCAGGCTCCGAGCGTTGGCCGTCAGGCCGAGCTGGCCCTGGGTCGCCAGACTCACGATGTAGCGGGCGTCCTCCTTGGCCCAGCCGTCGAGAACGGCGTGGTTCCCTGGCTCGGCCGCGGCCGAGGCGTGCTTGGCGAAGACGAACGGCTTGAGGCGGGCGTAGAGCCTGTGATAGAGGGCGTTCTGGGCCTTGACCGTCTTGACGAAGACGGCCTCGAGGCCGGCCCGCCGGACCTCCTCGGGCACGACGAAGTCCTCGCCGAGGGTGATGTATCGCTGCGATTTCTCGGTGAAGGACATCAGCCGGAAGCGCTCGATCTCCTCGATGGCCAGCCGGCTCGCGCCGATGATGTCGAAATTGAAGACGGCGTGCTCGGCCACGGAGTGGTGGCCCATCTTGAAGATGATGGACTGGTTGGAGCGCCGGGCCCGCTCGACCTCGGCCCGGGCCGCGGCCCGCAGCTCGTCGACGGGCCGGGGGTCGCGTGAGATGCGGGCGTAGGACGCGGAAAGGGTCTCGGGGGTCACGTCCTCGCGGGGGGGCGAATTCCGCTTGAGCTCGTCGACGACGGCGCTGTCGACGTTGTACCCCGCCAGGACCACCTTCATGGTCCTTTTACCTTAGATTTCGCCGCGGGAATTGTCAATCTAGCTCGGACCGGCCGGCTTGCCACGCTTCGAGCTTTGCCCCCGGAACGGCTTTTGAGTTAGTCTATTGCGCAGGAGACGATATTGATCGCGGCGATCATCCTGCTCGCGGCCATGGGATCGCAGGTCACACCCGGCCCGGTCGACCGAAGGGCGGCGCTCGACTCGCTCATCGCCGCGGAGCGGGAGTTCTCGCGGGCCTCGGAAGAAAAAGGCATCCGCGAGGCCTTTTTGACCTGGCTCGCGCCCGACGCCATCGTCTTCCGGCCGGGGCCGACCGAAGGGCTCCCGATCTACGAGAAGATGGATGCAGCCGATCCGGCCGTGCTGACCTGGGAGCCGGAGTTCGCCGAGATCGCCGGGTCCGGGGAGATGGGCTACACGACCGGCCCCTATCAGCTAAGGCCGGACCGGGGCTCTCCGCCGACCGTCTTCGGACACTATGTCACGGTCTGGAAGAAGCAGCCGGACGGCGGATGGAAGGTCTTTCTCGACATCGGCGTTCAGCATGAGCGACCCTCTCCGCCGGGCTCAGTCGTCGAGGTCTTCATGCGTCAACCCGGGGGAGATGTCGGGAAGCTCTCTCCCGAGGCTCTCAAGGAGGAAGGCCGGGCGGTCGGCGGTGCCATGATGAAGTTCATCCAAGAGATCGGAATCGGCGGGTACCGCCGGGCTCTGGCGGGATTCGCCGCGAGCGACATCCGGATCTTCCGCACCGGACGGCTTCCTTTTCCCGGCGGGTCGACCATCAGGGAGCTTGTCCCCCGTTCGGACGGCAGGGATGCCTCTCCGGGACGAAGGAACGGAAGCGAAGTGCAGAGCCGGTCCCGATTCCAGGTCCGCCTTGCCTTGTCCGGCGACCTGGCCATCGTCTACGGGACCTCGGATCGTCCGCATGTCGGGTCCGGCCCGGCCAAGTCGGCCTTTCTCGAGATCTGGCGAAAGGACGCTTCCGACGTATGGAGGATCTGCCTCGATATCCAGCTGCCGGTTCCTGCCGAAAAGGCCGACACTCGACGGACCTACCCGGAGCGGACTCTTGGGAGCGGAGGATCAGAGGCGCGACGGAGCGGCCCGGAGGAGAGCTTCTGAGAAATATCTTCGAAAAGCGGCTTTTCTGAACGTCTCGAAGAATCGGGCTTCGAGCGTTATCCCTTCATGACGCCAAGCGGGACGAGCTTGGCCACGACGCGGCCCAATCCGACGGCGCTCGATACGCGGACGACCTCGTCGACGTCCTTGTAGGCCTCGGCGGCCTCCTCGGCGACGCCCTTCCAGCTCGTCGACTTGAGCTCGATGCCGCGGCGGGCCAGGTCGTCGCGGATCTTCTCGCCCCGGAACCGGCGCAGGGCCTCGTGCCGCGACATGAGCCGTCCCGCGCCGTGGGCGGTCGAGCCGAAGCTGAGGGCTTCGGCCTCCGCCGTCCCGACGAGGACGAAGGAGGCCGTGCCCATGCTGCCCGGGATGAGGACGGGCTGCCCGGTCGCGCGGTACGCGGCTGGAACCTCCGCCCGTCCCGGCCCGAAGCTCCGCGTCGCGCCTTTGCGATGGACGACGAGCCTCTTCGAGCGGCCGCCCACGTCGTGCTCCTCGACCTTGGCCACGTTGTGGCAGACGTCGTAGACCTGGTCGACGCCCCTGGCGCTGCCGAGGACCCGGGCGAAGACGTCCCGGACCCAGTGGGCGATCATCTGGCGGTTGGCGAAGGCGTAGTTGACCGCCGCGCACATGGCCCGGTAATAGCGCTGGCCTTCTTTCGAGCGGAACGGCGCCGCCACGAGCTCCCGGTCCGGCAGCCCGGCCACGCCGAACGCGTTCTCCATGATCTCGATGTGATCGGTGGCCACTTGGTGGCCGAGGCCGCGGCTCCCGCAGTGGATCATGAGCATGACCTGGCCGGGGAAATCGATGCCGAAGGCCCGCGCCGCCGCCGGGTCGCGGATCTCCTCGACCTTCTGGATCTCCAGGAAGTGATTGCCGGCCCCGAGCGTCCCGAGCTGGGGGACGCCCCGCTCCAGGGCCCGTTCGGAGATCTCCTCTGGGGCCGCGTCGGCCATCCGGCCGCCCTCCTCGGTCCGCTCGAGGTCCTCCTTGCGGCCGTAGCCGTTTTCCACCGCCCATTCGGCGCCCCGGCTGAGGATCTCCCGGAGCACCGACCGGCTGAGCTTGGTCACGCCGCCCTTCCCCACTCCGGCCGGGACCTCCTCGAAGATCGCCGCAAGGAGCGTTTTGCTCTTCGAGGCCACGTCGGACTCCGTGTAATCGGTCCGGAGCAGGCGGACGCCGCAGTTGATGTCGTAGCCGACGCCTCCGGGCGAGATGATGCCCTCGTCCGCGTCGAAGGCGGCCACGCCGCCGATCGGGAAGCCGTAGCCCTGATGGGCGTCCGGCATGACGAAGGAGCGCCGCTCGATGCCCGGCAGGCAGGCCACGTTGCGGGCCTGGACGAGCGTCTGGTCGCGCCGCATGTCCTGGAGCAGCCGGGCCGAGGCGTAGACGACGGCCGGGACCCTCATCCCCCCTTCGGCCGGGATCTCCCAGGTGTTCTCGTCGATCCGGCGAATGTCCATGGCCGGGCTCACATGTCGACGACGACTTGGACCCGGGACCTTTCGCCGGGCCCGCCTTCCTCGATGGCCAGCTCGTGGTAGGTGACGGCTTTGATGTCGCCGTAGATCTCGTGGCCGGAGGAGAGCGTCTCGCCGTCGAGGGCGGCCTCCAGGCCGAAGCCGTCGAGCAGCGGCCGGAGCCTGAGCGTCCGGACCCGGCCGAGCAGGAATTGGCGCGTCTCGAAGAGATAGATGATCTCGCCGAGGAACTTGACCAGGAGCTGCTCCTTGTCGCTCCCTTCGACGCGGACGAGATGCTCCACGCTCGGCTGGATCTTCGACCAGTCCCACATCAGGGAGACCATGGCCAGGGCGGCGTTCCCGAAGGCCTCCTCGAGGGTGGCGCCAAAGGCCTCGAACTTGCCGTCCGCCGTATGAGGCAAGATCCGGTAGCGGTCCATCGTCCCCTCCAGGGCCATACTACCCGAATTCGGCCCAAAAATCAGCCCGCCGGCGTCACTGGACGTCGGCGATGACGGCGTTCAGGACCTCGTTCGAGGCCTTGTCCTGGACGAAGAGGACGACGCGCAGGCCCTGCCGGGAGACGGCGTTCCGGCGGACGGCCCACTTGAAGCCCGGCGCATGCTCGCCGCTTCGCTCGAACGCCGTGAGGTAGTCGTCGGTCGCCCGCTCGGAAGCCGCGAGCTCGAAGGCCGCCGTCCGCTTCGCCGCCGGGTCGAGCGCCTGGAGGTCGCGGACGACCATCTTGTGGAAGACGACGCCGTTGCCGCCCGGGTGCTCCTGTTCGGCCTGGACCAGGACGAGGATGTACTCGGCGCCGGGGACCGTCCGGTCGAAATCGTAGGTCACCCGGACCGTGTCCCCTTCGAGCGACGCGCGGGCCTTCAGCGAGACGGCCGGGGCCGCCGCGAGCCGGGGCTCGATCGCGCTCCGGTACTCGGCGAACTTGGCTTCGGCCGCTCCCCGGCCCCCGCCCCCGGAGGATCTCTTCAGGCCGTCGATGACGACGGTCGGCGTGCTGTTGACGCCGTACGCGTCCGCCCGCAGGCCGGTGGCGGGGTTCATCATCGGGTCCGGCCTGGGGATGGGCAGGTGATAGACGAGCACGGCCAGGTACTTGGCCGGGATGGTCTCGATGAGGCCGTCGAAGGCGATGTCGGCGCCGACGCAGGGCGGGCATTCCGAGCCTGTGAAGAGCTCGGCCAGGACGGTCCTGCCGCTCCATTCCCGCGGGGCCTCGAAAGGGGCGGGCCGGAACGGCAGGGCCCGCAGCTTGGCCCCGAGCGCCGCGTCGAAACCGGCGGCGGAGCCGTGGACCCGGGTGTAGAGCGCGCGGGCCTTGTCGGCGGCGTCGCCGAACTTCTCGGCGGCCGCCGAGAGATAGGCGTCGACGGCCTCAGGGAGCTTGCCCATGGTCTCGAGGACGCCGGCCAGGACATAATAATAGTTGCCGCCCGTCGTCCCGCCCGACTTCCGATAGGACTCGATCGAGGCCATGGCCTTTGCCGCGTCCCCCGCGTTCGCATAGGCCCGGGCCGCAAGCAGCTCGAGAGCGTTGAAGACGCTGGCCTTGAATGGATCCCGATCCTCTGCGGGGACGCCTTCATAGGAGGACGGGTCCTCGGCCGCACGGCGGACCATCTCCCTGTAGGTAAGCGCGATGTCGAGGACCCGGGCGCGGTCGAAGCTCGCCAGGCGAGGATGGTTGAGGAGAAGCACGGTCATGGCCACCGGCCCCACCAGGCGGTCCGGCCCCGGCCCGAGGCCGTCAAGGAAGGCCTTTTGGAGATCGACGACGGCTTCGAGCGTCGTGGACATTGTCACTTTGGCCTCGAGGATGCCCTCGTCGAGGGCCTGGCCGTAGACGCTGCCGGGGTAGGCGGCCTTGATCCGCTCGAACTCCTTGAGCCGCAGCGAAGGATCCTTGATGCGCTGGGCGGCGGCGATCTCCCGGTATTCGGGAGGCGGGGTCTGGCGGCCCTGAGCCTTCATCGGGCCCGCGGCCGAAGCCGTCAGGATCAAGACGAGGAGAAAGGAAAGGACCGCGCGGAGCGGCGATGCGACGTTCATATGGCCTCCCGATAAAGGGGCCATTATATCAGATGAAGCGTCCGGGGAGCTCGGTGCCGCACTTGGGGCAGCGCGACCCCACGAGGACATTGGCGAGCACGGTGAAGCCGCGGCGGCGGATGAGGGCCGTGCCGCAGGTCCGGCAGCGGGTGTCCTCCGATTCTCCGGGGACGTTGCCCACGTAGATGTAGCGAAGCCCCTCGCGGCGGCCGGCCACGGCCGCGGCCCGAAGCGTGGCGAGCGGCGTGGCCGGCGCTTCCGTGTACTCGAAATCTGGATGGAAGCGGCTGATATGCCACGGGATATCGGGATCGACGGAAGCGATGAACCGGGCTATGGCCCCGATCTCTTCGGCCCCGTCGTTCAGCCCGGGCACGATCAGGGTCGTCACTTCGACCCAGATGCCCATGGCCCTCATGCCGCGGATGGTCTCCAGGACGGGCTCGAGCCGGGCGCCGCAAACCTTTTTATAGGTCTCGTCGCGAAAGGCCTTGAGATCGACGTTGGCCGCGTCGAGGACGGGCCGGACGGTCTCCAGCGCCTCGGCCGTCATGTAGCCGTTCGTCACGAAGTTGTTGAGCAGGCCGGCCTCCTTGGCCAGGCGGGCCGTATCGAAGGCGTACTCGAAGAAGATGGTCGGTTCGGTGTAGGTGTAGGAGATGCTGCGGCAGCCTTCGTCCAGGGCCGCGCGGACGACCGCCTCCGGGGCGAACGGCTCGCCGGCGATGCCGCCGCCCTTCCGCCGCGGCGCCTGCGAGATCTGCCAGTTCTGGCAGAAGCCGCAGCGGAAATTGCAGCCGGGCGTGGCCACCGAGAGGGCGGTCGAGCCGGGCCAGAAATGATAGAGGGGCTTCTTCTCGATGGGATCGACGTGGGCGGCCACGACCTCGCCGTAGACCAGCGTCACCAGCCGGCCGTCGCGGTTCTCGCGGACGGCGCAGACGCCGAGCTTGCCCGGCTTGATGACGCAGCGGTGGGCGCAGAGACGGCAGGCAACGGCGCCGTCCTTGGCCGGGTCCCAGAGCATGGCCTCGCGGATCATGCCTTCTTCAGCTCGGGATAGAATTTCACGGCCGAGGGGCAGAGCTTCCTCAGGAAGCACGCGGGGCACCGGGGCTTGCGGGCCTGGCACACGGCCCGGCCATGGTCGACGAGGAGGAAGTTGAAATCGAGCCATTCGGACTCGGGCACGAGGGCCATCAGGTCCCGCTCGATCTTGACCGGGTCCTCGTTGCGGCTCAGCCCGAGGCGCTGCGAGAGGCGGGCGCAATGGGTATCGACGGCGATGCCCTCGGCCTTGCCGTAGCCGGCCGAGAGGACGATGTTGGCCGTCTTGCGGGCCACGCCCGGCAGGGTCACGAGCTCGTCCATCGAGTCGGGCACGACGCCGCCGTAGGCCTCGACGATCCTCTGGGCCGCGCCGATGATGGCCTTGGCCTTGTTCCGGAAGAACCCGGTCGAGTGGATCATCGTCTCGAGCTCGGCCCGGTCGGCCCGGGCGAAGGCCTCGGCCGTGGGGTACTTCCGGAAAAGGACGGGGGTCACCGTGTTGACCAGCTTGTCCGTGCTCTGGGCGGCCAGGATGGTGGCCACCAGGATCTGGAGCGGATTGGCGTAGGCGAGGGCCGTGCGGGCCCGCGGATAATGCTTCCGGAGAAGACGGATGATCGGCTTGATGCGCCGCTTGGCCGCTTCCATGGGGCCTCCCCTCGGGCCCGCTCAGGGGCCGACGTGAAAGAGATCCTGGCCGATGTGGAAGTCCTCGACTTCGTAATAGTCCGGGAACGTGCGGATGAGGTCGATCTCGGAATTGAGCATGGCTTGGTGGCTCCGCTCGACCCGCCCGAGGTAGGCCAGGATATGCCGGCCGGCCTCGTCCTCGACCCGCCCGGCGGCCTCGTTGTAGTAGGCTTCGGAGATCTTCTCGGCCTCGAGGGCCGCCACGAAGAGGTCCGGGACCCCGGCCTCGTCCGGGAGGGAGAAGCCGACCGGCGGCAGTAGGGACGAAGCCGGCGCCTCCGCGGGCTTGTCCGGGTATCTCTGGGCCAGCACCCGCTCGAGGATGGTCTTGTGATGGGCTTCTTCGCCGGCCAGGAACCTCAGCTTCTGGCCGAGCTGGACGTTCTTGACCTTGGCCTGGAGCCGCGCATAGAAGTCTTCGGCGTCGACCTCCGAGCGGATGGCCACACCCAGGATCTGCCAGGGAGACAGATTCTTGTCGATGGACATGAGACCTCCTCCGTCCGACGGCCCGGCCAGGACGGCCTTGGCGGCCTCGTCGGTCATCTTCTTCATCGCGGTCTCCTTTTGCGTTCCGGTCACGAGATCTCGAGCATGGCCTGGATGGCGCCCCGGGCCCGGTCGGCGATGTCCCGGGGGACTTCCACGCGATGGGTCCCGGTCTCGAGGGCCCGGGCGACCTTTTCCAGGGTCGTCATCTTCATGTGGGCGCAGAGCGCGGTCTCGCGGGCCGGATAGAACGTCACGGACGGGTTCTCCTTGGACAGGCGATAGAGGATCCCCTTCTCGGTGCCGATGACGACCTCGCGGCAGGACGTCCTGCGGGCCTCGAGGACCATCTTGCCCGTGGAGAGGACCTTGTCCGCGAGCGACGAGACGTCGAGGGGGCATTCGGGATGGACCCAGACCTCGGCCTGGGGATGCCGGGCCCGGGCCTCCTCGATGTCGCGCGGCGTGAAGCGGTGGTGGACGTAGCAGTAGCCGTCCCAGGCGATGATCGTCTTGCCCGTCTCGCGGGCGACGTAGGCCGCGAGGTTCTTGTCGGGCACGAAGAGGACGCGGTCGACGCCGAGCGACTCGACCACGGCCACGGCGTTGCTCGACGTGCAGCAGATGTCGCTCTCGGCCTTGACCTCGGCGCTGGTGTTGACGTAGCAGACGACCGGGAGCCCGGGATATTGGACCTTCCAGGCCCGGAGCTCGCGGCCGTTGATCATGTCGGCCATGGGGCAGCCGGCCTCGATCTCGGGAAGAAGGACGGTCTTGCCGGGGGCCAGCACGGCCGCCGTCTCGGCCATGAAATGGACGCCGCAGAAGACGATCGTCGAGGCCTCGAGTCCGGCCGCCTTGCGGCTGAGCTCGAGCGAGTCGCCGACGAAGTCGGCCGCGTCCTGGACCTCGGGGACCTGGTAGTTGTGGGCCAGGATGACCGCGTTCCGCCGCCGCTTCAGCTCGCCGATCCGCTCCAGAAGGTCCAAGGGCTCAGGCCTTCCCGCCGAGCGGCCGGCCGCAGTGGAGGCAGGCCGCCTCGCCCTTCTTGGTGATGCCGCCGCAGGCCGGGCACTCCTCGAGCTCGATGCGGCAGGCCTTGCAGAAGGTCTGCTCCTCGTCCTCGAGGGCCGTCTCGCAATAGGGGCAGGCGCAGCCCTCGCTGGCATGGAGGTCGGCCGCCGGGACCGGCTTCGCCGCCGCCCCGGCCTTCTTCGCCCGGTAGTCCTTAATGGCCTCGTGCAGGGCGTCGGCGCCGAGGTTGGAGCAGTGCATCTTGTTCTTCGGCAGGCCGCCGAGCTCCTCGGCCACGAGGTCGTTGGTGATGGCCATGGCCTCGTCGAGGGTCTTGCCCTTGGCCATCTCGCTGACCATGCTCGAGACCGCGATGGCCGCGCCGCAGCCGAAGGTCTGGAACTTGACGTCGGCCAGGCGCCCGTCCCGGACCTTGATGTAGAACGTCATCATGTCGCCGCAGACGGGATTGCCGACCTGGCCCACGCCGTCCGCGTCGGGGATGACGCCGACGTTGCGGGGATTGGCGAAATGGTCCATCACCTTGTCGCTGTACATCAGGAACCTCTCTCCTTGAGATACTGCGTATAGAGCGGGGACATGGCCCGCAGCCGCTCGACGATCGGCGGGAGGGCCTCGAGCAGGACGTCGATCGCGGCTGCGGTCGTGCCGTCGATGAGCGAGAAGACGAGCGAGCCCTGGGCCGTGGCGTGATCGAGGCCCATGGCCAGGAGCACGTGGGAGGCCTTGAGGGCCTTGGAGGTGCAGGCCGAGCCGCTCGAAGCGGCGATGCCCTTCATGTCCAGGAAGAGGAGCATGCCCTCCCCTTCCACGAACTCGATGCAGAAGCTGGCCTGATGCGGCAGCCGGTCGGTCCGCGATCCGGTGACGAGGACGTGCTCGATCCGGCGCGGCAGCTCGTCGAGCAGCCGGTCCCGCAGGGGCGCGAGGGCGGCTGCGCGGGAGGCCATCTCGGCCCTGGCCAGGGCCGCGGCCCGGCCCAGGCCGACGATGGCCGGGACGTTCTCCGTGCCGCCTCGGCGGCCGCCTTCCTGGATGCCGCCGTCGATGAGCGGCAGGAGACGCACGCCCTTGCGGACGAAGAGCGCCGCCGAGCCCTTGGGGCCGTAGAACTGGTCGCCGGCCAGGCTCAGGGCGTCGACGCCCAGGGCCTTGACGTCGATGGGGACGCTGCCGGCCGCGGCCACGGCGTCGGTGTGGAACGGGATCTTCCGGCCGCGGCAGACGGCGGCGATCTCGGCCACGGGCTGGATCGTCCCGACCTCGCTGTTGGCCGTCATGACCGAGACGAGGATCGTCTCCTTGGTCAGCGCCTGCTCGACCCGGCCCGGATCGGCCCGGCCGTTCCGGTCGACCGGAACGAGCGTGGCCGTGAAGCCGCCGCGTTCGAGGGCCTTGACCGAATTGAGGACCGAGGTGTGCTCGATGGCCGAGACGACGATGTGGCGGCCCCGGGCCTGCTGGCCCGCGGCGAGGCCCTTGACGGCGAGGTTGTTGGCCTCGCTGCCGCTGGCCGTGAAGGTGATCTCCCCGGCCGTGGCCCCGATGAGGGCGGCCACCTCTTCGCGGGCCGCGTCGACCGCGGCCAGGGCCTCGCGGCCGGCCGCGTGAAGGCTCTGGGGATTGCCGAAGGACTCGCCCAGGAAGGGCCGCATGGCCTCGAGGACCTCGGGGCGCAGGGGCGTCGCCGCGATGCGGTCGAGATAGATGCGCGTCATCCCCTTCCCCTCGGTGCGGGCGGTCCGACTCCCCCGGGTGCCGCCGGTCAGATGGCCTCGACCGACTTGACCTCGGGGACCTCTTTCTTCAGGATGCGCTCGATGCCCATCTTCAGCGTCAGCTGGGACATCGGGCAGCCGCCGCAGGCGCCGCTCAGGCGGACCTTCACGACCCCGTCGGCTCCGACATCGACGAGCTCGACGTCGCCGCCGTCGGCCTGAAGGGCCGGGCGTATCTTGGCCAAGGCTTGTTCGACCTTTTCTTTCATAGACATCTCCTCATTCATCCGGGCGCCGTGTCCTCTTATCTTACCTCGCCCGGGCCGGCAAGACAAGGACGATCCGCCGGGACCGCCGCGCTACCTGCGGACCATCGGCTGGCCGCAGCAGATGAGCACGTGCTCGTCGGCGCAGCCGCACGGCTCATCGACGATCAGGCGATAGCCGCACACGTCGCACTCGATGGCCTCCTTGGGCCGCCGGCGCGTCTGCGTCCGGGCCTTGGCCCGCGGTTTCGGGCCGGCCTTCTTCGCTTTCTTGGCAGGCATGCTGTCCCTCCCTTTTCGTAATGGCGTCGCCATGCGGTGACGTCAGACCTCTCCGTCCGGCTTGGGCCGGTCCCAATCGAGCAGGCGGCGCTCGCCGCGCAAGGCCCTGATCGCGGTGGCGTCCTGGGTGACCTCCAACACGCCGCGGTAGGTCCCCTGGCCGTCCCGCAGCGCCAGATAGCGGATGAGGATGAACCGGCCGTTGATCTCGAGCCAGAATTCGGCTTCGTCCCGCTCGCCGGCACGGAAGGCCCTGATGATCCGGTTGACGACGTCGAGGCTCTTCGGCGGATGGCAGTTCTGGACCTTGCGGCCGATGATCCCGGGCGTGCGGGGGAAGATCCGCTCCGGGGTCGCCGAATAATAGACGACCGTATCGTTCTCGTCGACGAGCGAGATCTCGACGGGCAGCCGCTTCAAGATGAGGTCGATCTGCTCGGGGCTCAGGACGCCGCGGTCGAGGCCGATCGCCGCGCCCTCGCGGCCCGCCGTCCCCGGCGCGGCCGCGGGCCCTCCCGCCGAGGGGGCCCAGGGAGGCGCCGGCGGGATCCAGGCATAGCCGATCTCCTCCTCTCCCTTCTTGACCTCGGCCCAATCGGACTCATCGAGGATCTCCATGGCCATGGGGAAGAGGACCTTCTCCTCCTTGGCGACCATGTCGCCGATCTCCTGGACGACCCACCCTCCGGTGCGGACGATGAGCTCCGCGTCGCCGAGGTCGAGGGCCCGCCGCAGGTCCTTGACATGGGCCCGGATGTCGTCATGGACGGCCCACATGACCTTCGAGGGCCCGCTGACGCCCTTGGCCTCGAGGCGCGGAAAGAGCTGGTTCTCCTTCTTGAGATAATGACGCTCGATCTGGCTCAGCCGGTCGGCGAGCTCGCAGAGCCTGGCCTTGCCGGCGGCCAAGGCCTCCGGGCCCGCCGCGGCGCGGAGGAGGTCCAGGGCCGAGCGCGCTTCGGCGACGATGGCCAACACGGCTTTGTTCTCCTCGGCCAAGGTGTGGAGGGGATGTCCCGGGATCACCGACGATGAGGCGGGGGGAGCCTCCAGCGCCTCCTCGAAGATCTTGGCGTGGAGGTCGCAGAGCTTCCGGATCTCTCCCGGAGGCAGTCCTTCGTCGATGAGCTGCTGCTCCATCTCCCCGATCTCGGCCGCCGAGACCTCGCTCACGAGGCCGGCGAAGCGCTGCTTCAAGCGCTCGACGTCGGCGCCGCGATGGAGGTCGCGGATGATGCTCTTCAGGACCTCGATCTTGTTTTCGCCCATCATGGCTGAACCTCTCCTTTTTTAATTCATTATATAATAATCCCTACAAAATTAGTAGTGTTTTAAAAAATATTTTTGGGGGGCGGCCTCGGCCGCGGCGAACGGGGCGAAACGGCTAGACGAGGACGCGCGGGACGAGCGGGTTGATGCGGGCCAGGATCTCGTAGCTGATCGTCCCGGCGAGCGAGGCCAGGTCCTCGGCCGAGATCCGCTCGCGGCCGTCGGCGCCGAGGAGGGTCACTTCGTCTTCGAGCCCGAGGCCGGGGATGTCGGTGACGTCGGCCATGAAGAAGTCCATGGCCACCCGGCCCCGGACCGGCGCCCGCCGGCCCTTGACCAGGACGTGGGCGGCGTTCGACAGGCCCCGGTCATAGCCGTCGAAGTAGCCCACGGGCACCACGGCGAGGAGGGTCGGACGCGTCGTCCGGTAGGTCCCTCCGTAGCCGATGTCCGCCCCGGCCGGGACCTTCTTGATCTGGGCGATGCGGGCCTTCCAGGCCAGGACGGGCTCGAGCGACAGCGGCTCCTTCTTGTCGAGGAAGCAGGACAGGTAGGTCTCCTTCGACGGCCAGAGCCCGTAGAGGCCGATCCCCACCCGGCACAGATTGAAGCCCGGCTCGCGGAAGAGGATGGTCGAGGCCGTGCAGGACATGTGCTTGAGCGGGACGCGCGGGCCGGCGGCCTCGAGCCCGCGGCAGGCCGCGCGGTAGGTCTCGAGCTGGCGGCGGGGATAGTCGTGCTTGGTGGTGTCCTCGATGTTGGCGAAATGGGACGAGAGCCCTTCGACGACGAGCCCCGGCCGGCGGCGGATGTCCTCGACGAAGGCCGGGAGGTCCTTGGCGGCGACGCCCTGACGCCACGTCCCGGTCTCGAGCTTGACGTGGACGCGGACGGTCTTCCCCAGCCGGCGCGCGGCCTCGGCCAGCCGAGCCACGGTCTCCCGGTTATAGACCGTCAGCCGGAGGTCCCGGGCCACGGCCTCCTCGACGAGATCGAACGGCGTGTAGCCGAGAATGAGGACCGGTGCGGCGATCCCGGCCCGGCGCAGCGCCGCGCCTTCTTCGACGGAGTTGACGCCGAGCCAGTCCACGCCCTCCTCGAGGGCCACGCCCGCGACCTCGAGGAGGCCGTGGCCGTAGGCGTTGGCCTTGACCACGGCCAGGAACTTCCGCCGCGTCCCGATCAGGCGCCGGAATTCGCGGATGTTGTGGACGAGGGCCTTCCGGTTGATCTCGACGCGCCCGACCGAAGCCCCGTTCATCGCCCTCCGCTCCTCAGCCGGCGAGCGCGGCCCGGACCCTGACGAGGTCGACCAGCTCGGCGAGCTCGGCCTCGATGAACACGGTCTCCTTCCGCTCGACGCCGGTCGAGACGATGGCCGCGCGCGTCTCGATCAGGTCCTCGAGGGCGTGAAGGTAATCGACGAAGGGGGCCGGCAGGTCCTCGATCTCGGTCACGCCGTGCAGCGACTCCGGCCAGCCCGGGAGCCTCACGTACTCGGGCTCGACCTCCTCCAGGATCCAGGGCTCCGTCGGGAAGCTCTTGAGGAGCTGGCCCTTGTACCTGTAGCCGACACAGACGGGGACCTCGGCCAGCCCGGAGAGGACGTCGGGCTTGGTCAGGGCGATCCGATCGACGCCGTTGACCCGGCAGGCGTAGCGCACCGCCACCGCGTCGAACCAGCCGCAGCGGCGCGGCCGTCCGGTGGTCGCCCCGAACTCGTCGCCGCGCGTGGCGATCGTCCGGCCCGTCTCGTCCTTGAGCTCGGTCGGGAACGGCCCGCCGCCGACGCGCGTCGTGTAGGCCTTGGTGATGCCCAGGACGCCGTGGATGGCGCGCGGACCGACGCCGAGCCCGGTCGCGGCCCCGCCGGCCGTCGAGCTCGACGAGGTCACGTAGGGATACGTGCCGTGGTCGAGGTCGAGGAGCGCCCCCTGCGCGCCCTCGAAGAGCACGTTCTCGCCGAGCTTCAGACGCTCGTCGAGGAGCTCCGAGACGTCGCGAAGGTAGGGGCCGAGCTTCTCGGCCCATCCGGCGTACTCGCGAAAGACGTCGTCGACGTCGAGGGGCGGCAGGCCGGAGGCCAGGAAGAGCGTCTCCTTGGCGGCCAAGGTCTCGGCGATCTTCTCCCGCAGGACCTTCAGGTCGGCCAGGTCGCCGGCCCGGATGCCGAGGCGTCCCGCCTTGTCCTCATAGGCCGGCCCGATGCCCCGGCAGGTCGTGCCGATCTTCCGGGCCCCGCGCCGGTCCTCGGAGACGCGTTCGACGAGAGGGTGCCAGGGCATGATGAGGTGGGCGCCCCGGCTGACGGCGATGCGCTCCGGGCCGGCGGCGACGCCCTGGGCCTCGAGATCGGCGATCTCGCGGAAAAAGGCCGCCGGCGAGAGGACCAGCCCGTTCCCGATGACGCACAGCGTCCTGGGATGGAGGATGCCCGAGGGGATGAGGTGGAGGACGATCTTGCGGCCGTGGACCCAGACGGTGTGGCCGGCGTTGTGGCCGCCCTGGTAGCGGGCGACGACCTCGAAGGCGGGCGTCAGCAGGTCGACGATCTTGCCCTTGCCTTCGTCGCCCCACTGGGTTCCGAGAACGAGCAGATTGGCCATGCCGAATCCTTTGACGATGAGTGCCCCGGCGAGCGCGACGGGGGAAGCGCTCCGCGGGGGATTCTATCAGAACCCCCGGCCCGACTCAAGGCGCCTCAGAAGCTGGCGCCGACCTGGACCTGCCACTGGTTGTTCTTGATCGGCGTCGGTTTCTCCCGGTTCCAGTCGTACTCGGCCTTGATGAAGACGGTCGAGCTCAGGACGTAGCGCAGCCCGGCCGTCCAGCGGCTCTCGTCGAGGGCGATGCCGCCGGCATGGAAGGCGTCGTCGAACTTGACCTTCTGGAAGCTCCCCACCGGCTGCCATCCCTTGAAGCTCATGCAGGCCCAGATCGAGAAGCCCTCGGACTTGCCGCGCGCGAACGGCTCCGGGTTCTCGAGGAAGGCCTTGGTGTATTCGCCGTGGACCTCCCACTGGGGCGTGACCCAGGACAGGTCGGCGCCCTCGAGGGTGAGATCGCGGGTGTTCAGGACGTCGTACCTGCCCGTGTAGTAGGACACGCCGGCCTTGATCTGCTGGCTGATGAGGAGGCCGAGCCGGCCGCCCTTGGCCTTGTCCGTGTTGTTGTCGCGGAACTGCTGGACGACGGCGGTCGTCTCCCCCTCGGCCAGGCCGTTGCCGACGTACGCGGAGTAGGTCACGACGCCGATCCGGCCCTCGACGAGGAGGCCGAGGTCGCGCCAGCTCTCCGGATACAGCAACTCCAGGTTGAGGGGGGTGCGGATGAGCAGCGTCTCGTGCGGACGGCTGGCCGTGTTCCATTGGCCGAACGGCACGAGGTAGAGCCCGACCCTCGCGGTGAAGGTCTCCGAAGGCAGGAAGCCGGCCCAGGCCTGGACCAGCTCGAAGGTCTCCACGTCGCGGGACCGGGCCTCGACGGCGAACCCGAACTTCTGGCCGACCCGGCCGGCGGCCAGGAAACCGGCCAGCATGTTCTCGATGTTCCCGTGGGCGAAGGGGCTGTCCACCTGCCCCTTGATGTACTCGAGCGAGAGATAGCCTCCGGCCTTGATCTGGCCGCGGGCCGGAACGGCCACGGCCAGGAGGACGGCGGCGGCGATGACGGCGGTTGTCTTTTTCATCGGATCTCCGCGAGATCGAATTGGTCCTCGAGCAGGTCCGTCGGGACGGCGATCAACCGAGCTTGACGAAGAGGTCCTTGGGAACGCCGCACTGCGGGCAGACCCAGGAGTCGGGCAGGTCCTCGAAGCGCGTCCCGGCCGGATAGCCGTGGTCCGGGTCGCCGACCGCGGGATCGTAGATATAGCCGCAGGCCGTGCATTGATACTTGTCCATGCGGGTCTCCTTTCAATCCTCCTGAAGGACGTGCGTCTCGTATTCGGCCTCGATGCGGAGCTTGTGCTTGCGCTCCTCGCCGGCCAGGACCTCGAAGAGCCGGTCGTCGCCCGAGGGCCCGGCCACGCGGGCCAGGGATTCGTAAAGGGCGATGGATTGAGCCTCCTTCTTGGCCGCGAAGACGAGCATGTCTTGGATGGACATGTCCTCCGAGAGTTTCTCCCCGGCCAGCGCGTCGACGATGTGCAGGTCGGGGACTGGCGAAGCGCCGAGCCGGCGCAGCGTCTCGGCCGGGAGGCCCTCGAGGAGCCGGCGGTGCTCGATCTCCTGGCCGCGGAGGTCCTCGGCGAGCTCACGCAGGCCGGGCGTCTTGGCCCGGCCGGCGATCCAGGCGTAGCCCTCGGCGGCGGCGATCTCTCTCTCGACGGCGAAGGCGATGATCGCGGCGGCCGTGGAGAAGCGCCGTTCGGTCATGATCCGTCCTCCTATGCGCCGGGATCCGAGGGGACGGGCTCATTATAACGGAATGAAGGGGTGAGTCAACGCGGGCCGGGCGGGTCAGGCCGGCGCGCCGAGCGCGGCCAGCTTGTCCTTGAGCAACGAATTCCTCTTGACCGGCTTGTCGTTCTTGATGGCGATCCAGAGCGCCTTGTACGAGCCGATGACGACGCTCAGCCGTTTCGCCCTCGTCAGCGCCGTATAGAAGAGGTTGCGCTGGAGCATGATGAAGTGCTGGGTCATGAGGGGCATGAGCACGGCCAAGTACTCGGAGCCCTGGGCTTTGTGGACAGAGACGGCGTAGGCCAGGGTCACGTCGTTGAGCTCGTCCTTCTCGTAACAGACGGTGCGGCCGTCGAAATCGACGAAGAGGCGGTACTTGGCCCGGTCGGCATGGAGGACCGAGCCGATGTCGCCGTTGAAGACGTCCTTGTCGTAGTCGTTGCGGATCTGCATGACCTTGTCCCGGGCCTTGAAGGTCCGCGTCCCGACCTGCAGCCCCTCCCCGCCGGGGTTGAGCCGGGCCTGAAGCTCGGCGTTGAGGTTGTCGACCCCGACGAGGCCCTTGTACATCGGGCTGATGACCTGGATGCGGGGATCGAGCGGGCTCAGGCCGAGCTTGCGGGGAACGCTCCACGTGCACATCTTGCAGATCGTCTGGAAGGCCTTGCGCTCGTCGTTCTGCGGGATGAAGTAGAAATCGGCGTCCTTGTCCTCCCGGGGCGGCCGGACGATGATCTGGCCTTGGTTGACCCGGTGGGCGTTGACGACGATGAGGCTCTCCTTCTCCTGGCGGAAGATCTCGTCGAGCCGGACGACGTCGACGGTGCCCGACTCGATGATGTCGTGGAGGAGGTTGCCCGGCCCGACCGAGGGCAGCTGGTCCTTGTCGCCGACCAGGATGAGGCGCATCGAGGGCGGCACGGCCTTGAGCAGATGGAACATGAGCGGCAGGTCGACCATGGAGAACTCGTCGACGACGAGGGCCTCGCCCGGGAGCGGGTTGGCCTCGCCGCGCTTGAAGGTCCCCTTCTTCGGCTGGTACTCGAGAAGGCGGTGGATGGTCCGGGCGTCCTGCCCGGTGGCCTCGGCCAGCCGCTTCGCGGCCCGGCCCGTCGGCGCGGCCAGGAGGACGTCCTTGCCCCAGGCGCGGAAGACGTCGACGATGGCCCGGATGATGGTCGTCTTGCCGGTCCCGGGCCCGCCGGTGATGACCAGGATCTTGCGCTCGAACGACTCGCGGATGGCCCGCCGCTGGAGCTCGGAGAAGGCCAGGCCGAGGCCCTTCTCCGTCCCGGCGACCGCCTTGTCGAGATCGAAGTCCGGCACCCGGCAGGGGAACCCGGACAGCTTGTGGATGGCCCGGGCGACCTCCTCCTGCGCCTGGTAGAAGAACGGCAGGTAGAGGGCCCGGCCGCCGGGGAATTCCTCGGTGACGATCTTGCCGCTCCGGATGAGCCCGTTCAGGGCCTGGTCCGCCTTGTCGGCCGCGACCTCGAGGTCGGCCGCGCATCTCGCGGCGACGTCGGAGGCCGTGGAGAACACGTGGCCCTGCTCGTTGTCCTTCTCGAGGATATAAAGGATGTAGGCCTTGACCCGCTCGAGCGAGCCGGGGTCCAGGCCGAGCTTGAGCGCGATCTGGTCCGCCGTCTTGAAGCCGACGCCCCAGATGTCGAGGCTGAGCTGGTAAGGGTTCGTCCGCAGGACGGTGAAGGCGCGGTCGCCGTACTGCCGGTGGATCTTCGTGGCCAGGCTCGTCGAGACGCCGTGCTCCTGAAGGAACATGATCAGGTCCCGGATGTCCTGGTGCTCGGCCCACGACCGGCGGATCTCCTTGAGCTTGACGGCGCCGACGCCCTCGACCTCGCGCAGCCGCTCCGGATCGCGGCTCAGCATGTCGATCGTGCCGGCCCCGAAGCGCTGGACGATGCGGGCGGCCAGGACGGGCCCGATGCCCCGGACGAGGCCCGAGGCGAGGAACTTCTCTATCCCGGCGGCCGAGGCCGGCAGGGTCATGGTGAAGTGCTCGACCTTGAACTGCTTGCCGAAGCGGGGGTTGAGCTCCCAGCCGCCACGGAGGCGCAGGCCCTCGCCCGGCGAGAGCGGCGGGAAGGTGCCGACGATGGTCAGCGCCTCGCCGTCCTCGGCCTGGAACTTGGCCACGGTGTAGCCGTTGTCGGGGTTGTAGAAGACGATCTCTTCGATCGCCCCGTCGAGGTGCTCACGGCCCGTGACGAGCGCCGGCGCCTTCTTCATGATCCCCATGTTATGCGCTTCCCCCGAGGCCCGTCAACCCGGCTGCCCGAAGGGGACTCTTGGAAGCGGAGGATCAGAAGCGCGACCTTAATTGACCACGCGGAGCATGCGGCTCCAGCGGGCCTTGGGGAGGAAGCTGGCCAGCTTCCGGAGACGGTCGCTGACGCCCGTCTTCTGCCAGGCGTCGCGCTCGGCCTTGTAGGAGAAATAGATGACCCAGGGCCGGCCCTTGATCGAGGCCAGCGGCACGAAGCCCCAGTAGCGGCTGTCCATGCTGTTGTCGCGGTTGTCGCCCAGCACGAACAGGCTCCCCGGCGGCACCGTGACGGGCCCGTAGTTGTCGCGGATGACGTCGTCGTAGTTGTAGAAGTCGGTCTTGGAGTTGACGTGGCTGTCGATGTGGACCTTGTAGGGCTCCTCGAGCGGCTTGTCGTCCACGTAGACCTGCTTGTCCTTGACCTCGACCTTCTGCCCCTCGAGGGCGATGACCCGCTTGACGAAGTCCTTGGTCAGGTCCTTCGGGTACTTGAAGACGACGATGTCGCCCCGCTCGATGGGCTTGCGGGGCAGCAGCGTCCCTTCGAGCGGCAGCCGCGGGCGCGTGTAGGCGAGCTTGTTGACGAGGAGGAAATCGCCCACGAGAAGGGTCGGCTCCATGGAGCCGGTCGGGATCTGGAAGGCCTGGACGACGAAGGTCATGACGAAGAAGACGAAGACCGCCGTCTCGGCGATGAGCTCGAAATATTCCCGAAAAAGGCCCTTGTCCTTTTTCTTTTTCACATTGTCCGTGAGGATATCAGCCATTATCCTTCTAATATAGAAGAAAACGCGCCGAAGGGCAACAGGGTTGCCTTGACACCCCTCGGCAATCCGGCTTAACTAAAGCCGTGAACGTGACCCTCTTCGGCTACCCCAAGACCGGCAAGACGACGCTCTTCAATCTCCTGGCCGGGGCCCACGAGGCCGTCCACTCCTATGACGACGGCAAGCGGGAGCCGAACGTTCGCTCCGTCCCTCTGCCCGATCCCCGCCTGGACGGCATCGCCGCGGCCTATCCCGACAAAAAGAAGGTCGCCGCCTCGCTCGACCTGACCGATCTCGTCGGCATCTCGCTCGGGGAGGTCAAGACCAGCCTCTTTCTCGGCCACCTCCGCAAGGCCGACGGCCTCGTCCACGTCGCCCGGGCCTTCTCCAACCCCGACGTCCCGCCGGACCGCGGCCGCGTCGACGCCGCGGCCGACATCCGGGGCATGGAGGAGGAGCTCGTCCTGGCCGACCTCGTCCTCATCGATGCGCGCCTGGAGCGGCTCGAGAAGGACCTCAAGAAGATGAAGGACCCGGAGGGCGAGAAGGAGCGGGACCTGCTCCAGAGGCTCCGCCCGGCCCTCGAGTCGGGCCGCGGCCTTCGCGCAGTGCCGATGACCGCCGCGGAGGAGAAGCTCGTCCGCAGCTTCGCCTTCCTCACCCTCAAGCCGCTCCTCCATTTCATCAACCTCGACGAGAAGGACCTGCCGTCCATTCGGAAGCCGGAGGCGCTCTTCCCCGCCCTCGGCGCCTCGGCTTCAGCCGGGGACACGTACACGGAGTACATGTCCCCGGCCGGAGCCGCCTCCGCGCTCGGCGCGCACCGCAGGCTTCTCGCCTTCTGCGGCCGCATCGAGGCGGACCTGGCCGAGCTCGAGCCGTCCGAGCAGGCGACCTTCATGTCCGAATACGGGCTTGCCGAGATGAGCGCTCCCCTGTTCACCGGACGGGCCGTGGCCTTCCTTGACCGCGTCTCGTTCTTCACCGTCGGCAAGGACGAGGTCCGGGCCTGGACCGTGAGGAAGGATGCCCCGGCCGTCGAAGCCGCGGCGGCCATCCACACCGACATCGCCAAGGGCTTCATCCGGGCCGAGGTCCTGCCGGCCGCCGACCTGCTGCGCCTGGGCTCGCTCCAGCGCGCCAAGGAGGCCGGCGCCATCCGGCTCGAGGGCAAGGATTATGTCGTCCAGGACGGCGACGTCATCTATTTCCGGTTCGCCGCATGAGCGCCACATTCCGGCTGACCGCCCAGGATCCCGGCTCGGCCGCGCGGGCCGGCCTTCTCGAGACGGCCCATGGCCCCGTCGAAACGCCGGCCTTCATGCCCGTGGGCAGTCAGGGCACGGTCAAGGCGCTGACCCACGCCCAGGTCGAGGAGCTCGGCGCCCGCATCCTGCTCGTCAATTCCTACCATCTCTTCCTGCGGCCCGGCGTCGAGACCGTCGAGGCCCTGGGCGGGCTCCACAAGTTCATCTCCTGGCCGCGGCCGATCCTGACCGACAGCGGCGGCTTCCAGATCTACAGCCTGTCCCCCCTCGTCCGCGTCTCCGACGAAGGCGTCCGCTTCGCCTCGCACCTCGACGGCACGAAGATCCTGCTGCGGCCCGAGGACGTGGTCGACCTGCAGGTCCGCCTCGGCGCCGACATCCTGATGTGTCTCGATCACTTCCCGCCCTACCCCTACTCCGACGAATCGCTCCGGGAATCGGTCCGCCTGACCGGCCTCTGGGCCCGCCGCTCCAAAGCCCGCTTCGCCGCCTATGACACCCGCCAGCAGCTTTGGGGCATCTGCCAGGGCGGCGTCCACGCCGAGCTGAGGACGCGGTCGATCGAGGACGTCCTGGCCCAGGACTTCTCCGGCTACGCCTATGGCGGCCTGGGGCTCGGCGAGCCCAAGACGCGCCTCTTCGAGACGCTCGAGTTCGGACAAAAGCTCCTGCCGGCCGATCGGCCCCGCTACCTCATGGGCATGGGCTACGTCGAGGACATCGTCGAGGCCGTCGCCCGCGGCGTCGACCTCTTCGACTGCGTCCTGCCGACGCGCAACGCCCGCAACGGCACCCTGTTCACGAGCCGCGGCCGGGTGGCCATCAAGAACGTCAAGTACGCCCGCGACGCGGGGCCGCTCGACGAGGCCTGCGGCTGCTACACCTGCCGCCATTTCAGCCGGGCCTACCTCCGTCATCTCTTCGAGCGCGACGAGATCACCGCAGCCGTCCTGAACACCATCCACAACCTCCATTTCTATCTTGACATCTTCCGGAAAATGCGCCATGCTATTTCATCTAACTCCTTTGATTCCCTGAGGAAGAGTTTGATCACGAACGCCTCTGTAAAGGAAGAAACGACATGATCTTCGGAGCAGTCGCATCCCTGGCCGGCCAGGCCGGAGCGGCACCGGCGGCCCGGCCCAACATGTTGGGGGCCCTCCTGCCCTTCGTCCTCGTCTTCGTCATCTTCTACCTCCTCATCATCATGCCCCAGAGGAAGAAGCAGAAAAAGCACATGGAGCTCGTCGAAGGCCTGAGGTCCGGCGACCGGATCATCACCACCGCCGGCATCTTCGGCACGGTCATGGGCGTCAGCAAGGACCTCATCGAGCTCAAGATCGCCTCCAACACCAACATCAAGATCACCAAGAGCGCCGTCAGCGTCATCCGCGGCGCCACCGACCGGCTCGAAGGCGAATAAGGCCGGGCGGGGGACGCCTCCCCGCCCCGGCCCTGAATCTCTCGCGAGAGTGGGTACCCGATGAAAAAGAATCTGCAATGGAAGGTCGTCCTGACGCTCCTCATCGTCGGCGGGGCGATCTTCCTGGCCTACCCGTTCAACGACCAGAAGATCAAGCGCGGCCTCGATCTCAAGGGCGGCATCCACCTGGTCCTCCAGGTCATGACCGACGATTCGATCAACATCGAAACGGACCAGGAGGTCGCCCGGATGGAGGACCTGCTGAAGCGGAACTCCATCACCTTCACCAAGGTCACCAAGGAGGGCCTCGGCCGGATCTCGGTCCAGGGCACCCTGGCCGACCAGGAAGGCAAGACCCGCGACCTCTTCGATGAGTACACCCGGGACTGGGACTACTCGTTCACCGGGGACCGGGCCAACTTGAGCCTCAAGCCGCTCGTCGTCCAGTTCCTGCGCGACCAGGCGGTCAGCCAGGCCAAGGAAACGATCGACAACCGGGTCAACGGCCTCGGCGTCTCCGAGCCCCTCATCCAGAGGCAGGGCTCGGACAAGATCATCGTCGAGCTGCCCGGGGTCGACGATCCCGAACGGGTCAAGGAGCTGATCAAGGTCACGGCCATCCTCGAATGGAAGCTGGTCAAGGCCGGGCCGGCCGCCGACGAGGCGACCCTGCTCCAGGCGACCAACGGTCAGGTCCCCGACGACGCCGAGGTCGTCCGGGGCGATCCCAAGCGCGGCCAGGGCGGCTACTATCTCGTCGACAAGGTCGCCGTCGTCACGGGCAAGGATCTGCGGACGATCCGCCGGACCCAGGACGAGTGGAACAATCCCGCCGTGGCCTTTTCCCTCAACGCCGACGGCGGGGCCCGCTTCGAGCAAGTCACCGGGGCCAACGTCGGCAAGGAGATCGCCATCATCCTCGACAACAAGGTCCAGTCCGCCCCGGTCGTCCAGAACCGCATCTCGCGGGCCCAGGGCGGCGTCATCCAGGGACGGTTCACGCCCCAGGAGGCGGACGACCTCGTCGTCATCCTCAAGGCGGGCGCGCTGCCGGCCGGCATCAAGTACCTCGAGGAGCGGACGATCGGCCCCACGCTCGGCGCCGACTCGATCCGCCAGGGCCTCATGGCCGGCCTCGTGGCCATCGTCGCCGTGATGGCCTTCATGGTCGTCTTCTACAAGCTGTCGGGCATCAACGCCGTCATCGCCCTCATCCTCAACATCCTCATCCTCTTCGGCGCCCTGGCCTATTTCAAGGCCGCCCTGACGCTGCCGGGCATCGCCGGCATCATCCTGTCCATCGGCATGGCCGTCGACGCCAACGTCCTCATCTTCGAGCGGATGAAGGAGGAGCTGGCGATCGGCAAGGGCGTCATCAGCTCGGTCTCCCAGGGCTTCAGCCGGGCCTTCTCGGCCATCTTCGACTCCAACCTGACGACCATCATCTCGGCCATCTTCCTCTTCCAGTTCGGCACGGGCCCCATCCGGGGCTACGCCGTGACCCTGACCATCAGCCTGATCGCCAACCTGTTCACGGCCGTTTTCGTCTCGCACCTCCTCTTCGACCTGATCGTCCGGAAATCCGCCAAGAAACTGAGTATCTGACATGCAGCTCTTCAAAACCCCCAACATCCGGTTCATGAAGTACAAGACCATCGCCCTGGCCATCACCGGCGCGATCGTCCTGGCCGGGGTGCTCAACGTCACGGTCTTCAAAGGCCTCAAGCTGGGCGTCGATTTCGGGGAAGGCACGCTTCTCCGGGTCATGACCAAGACCGCCTCGTCCGAGGGTCGGATCCGCGACCTGCTCCAGACGGTCGGCCTCGGCAAGAGCCAGGTCTCGAAGATCGGCAACACGGGCCAGGAGTTCCAGATCCGGGCCGTCGAGTCGGTGGCCACCAAGGCGGACCAGCAGGGCCAGCTCGAGGCCCACGAAGCCCTGGCCGACAAGATCATCGCCGCCCTGCGGGGCAGCGAAGGGGCGGCCCAGAAGGCGCGGGGTCTCGTCGACCTCAACGCCATCGATTCGGAGTCGCTCTCGCGGCTCCTCGAGAGCGCCTTCCCCGGCTCCGGCCCCGATGCGGCCCAGCGGATCATCTCGTACCGAACCCAGACCGGCATCATCTCCGACTTCAAGGTCCTCGACGGGCTCGGGCTCAAGCCCGAGGTCCAGACGTTTCTCAGGGACAAGACCTTCCTCGGGAACCTGACCGTCCTCAGCCGCGAGACGGTCGGTCCCCAGGTCGGGGCCGACCTCCGGCGCAAGGCCGTCCAGGCCACGATCTGGTCGCTCCTGGGCATGCTCGTCTACATCGCCCTGCGCTTCAAGATCGAGTACGGCGTCGCGGCCGTCTTCACGCTGTTCCAGGACGTCCTGATCACGATGACGGTCTATTCGTTCACCAACCGCGAGATCAACCTGCCCATCATCGCCGGCATCCTGACCATCGTCGGGTTCTCGATCAACGACACGATCGTCATCTTCGACCGCGTCCGGGAGAACCAGAAGCTCATGCGCGGCAAGCCGCTCGAAGAGGTCATGAACACCGCCATCAACCAGTGCCTGGCCCGGACGGTCATCACCTCGGGCACGGTCTTCCTGACCGTCCTGGCCCTGTTCCTTTTCGGAGGCGAGGTCATCAACGACTTCGCCTTCCTGATGCTCGTGGGGACGATCGAGGGCGTCTATTCGACGGTCTATCTGTCCTGCCCGGTGGTCCTGTTCTGGCAGAAATGGTTCGGCGCGAAACGAACGGGCCGGAGATGATTTTTCCGATAAATTTTCCTTGTCAAAGCCGTTTTTTTGTCCTATACTGTTTGCTGTGTGTTTCTGTAACTTTCAGAGGATGAGGTAAGCATCATGGCGGAAGCTAAAAAGCCCGTCAGCGCGCCCCCTGTGCCCGCCCTCTTCAAGGACTCGTTCTTCGTCGGCGAGAAGGGCACGAAGCGGAAAGCCCTCGTCTTTCCCATCGCGCTGATCCTCCACATCGTTCTCATCGTCACGGCCATCGTTCTCCCCTTGCTCTCGACCGGCGAGCTGCCGACGGTCGAGGTCTATAGCGCGTTCCTGGCGCCGCCGCCTCCGCCTCCACCCCCCCCGCCGCCGCCGGCCAAGCGGAAGGCCGCGTCGGCGAGCGCGCGGATCAAGCGGGTCCAGCAGGCCGCGCCGACCGAGGCGGGCCGGCTCGTGGCGCCGGTCGAGATCCCGGAGCAGATCGCCGAGGAGACGCTCTCGGACGTGGGGGTCGAGGGCGGCGTTGAGGGCGGCGTCGAGGGCGGCGTCGTCGGCGGAGTCCTCGGCGGCGTCGTGGGCGGCGTCCTGGGCGGCGTCGTGGGCGAGGTCGAGGCGCCGGTGCGGGCCATCGGGGACATCAAGCAGCCGAAGCTCGTGCGGGAGGTGGAGCCGGTCTATCCGGAGATCGCGCGGCAGGCCCGGGTGGAGGGCGTCGTCATCGTCGAAGCGACGACGGATGTCTACGGCCGGGTGACGTCGGTCAAGATCCTTCGGTCGATCCCGCTTCTGGACCAGGCGGCCATCGACGCCGTGCGGCAGTGGGTCTACGAGCCGATGATCATCAACGGCAGGCCCCGGCCGGTCGTCTTCACCGTGACCGTCCGCTTCCAGTTGCGGTAGTTTAGGCAAGTCAGTTCATGGCTTTCGATATTCTACAGGAGGTATAACCCATGCAATTCGGTCTTCTCGAAATGTGGGCGGCCATGGGCACCGTGGCCAAGACCGTCGCGATCATCCTGATCGCGCTGTCCATCGTCACCATCTACATGCTGATCGAGCGGATGCTGGTGTTCCGCCGCGCGAGCCAGACGTCGCGCGCGGTGGCCCCCAAGCTCGCCGACCTGCTCAAGAACGGCAACCTCAAGGACGCCCTGGCCCTCTCCAACAAGAAGGACTTCAAGGGCAGCCACCTGGCCCGCGTGACCGCGGCCGGCATCCAGTCCTTCATGGAAGGCAAGGACGCCAAGCTCGGCTTCGACGAGCAGATCGAGACTTCCGCCCGCGGCAGCGAGCGCGCCAAGACCATGTACAGCCAGGAGCTCCGTCGCGGCCTGCCGATCCTCGCCACGATCGCCACGTCGGCCCCCTTCATCGGGCTGTTCGGCACCATCTTCGGCATCATCAACGCGTTCCGCGGCATGCAGCTGACCGGCTCGGGCGGCATCGGCGCGGTCGCCGGCGGCATCGCCGAGGCCCTCGTCACGACGGCCGTCGGCATCGGCGTCGCGGTCCTGGCCCTGTGGGTCTTCAACACGCTGAACTCCCGGATCGAGATCTATGACGCGGAGATGGAGAACACCTCCTCTCAGGTCATCGATTTCTTCATCAAGTCCGGCGAAGCCCGCTAAGGACCATGTCTCCGGCCTCGCGTGAGAGGCCGGACTGAGAGAGAGGCATATTATGGGATTCTCAGTATCGATGGGCGGCAAAGAGACCGTCAGATCGGAACCGAATGTGGTCCCTCTCTGCGACGTCCTGCTCGTCCTTCTCATCATCTTCATGATCGTGACGCCCCTCATCCAGAAGGGCGTCGACGTCCGGCTGCCGAACGCGCAGTTCACGACCAACATGCCCGAGAACCCGGACGTCGTCTTGGCCATCAAGAAGGACGCGCGCGACCCCAAGGGTTTCCTCCTTTACGTGAACCAGACCAAGGTGACGGTGGAGACCTTGCAGAACGCGCTCGAAGAAGAGTTCCTGACCGTGGCCGACAAGAAGCTCTACCTCAAGGCGGACCAGGACCTCGAGTACGGCAACATCGTGGATCTCATCGACATCATCCGCGGCGCCGGTATCGAGGTCGTCGGCATCATCACGGAGAAGAAGACGGAAAAGGGCGACTGAGCGCGAGCTCGATCTCCCGTGCACCTGCACGCCTGACTATCGCACAGGACGGGGGAAGCCAGCGAGTGATCGCGGGCTTCCCCCGTTTTTTTTTGCCTAACGGGGCTGTCCCCGAAGGGGACTGTCCCTCTTCGAGGGGGAATGGGATGATCGCCCGCGCGTTACCGTTCCGGCGCCGCGGCCAGCTTGAGGACCTCGGCGATGAGCTCGTCGGCCATGCGGGAGGCGGGCACCTTCCGCAGGACCTTCCCCCTCTTGAAGATCACCCCGCCGCCGCGGCCGCAGGCGAGCCCGATATCGGCTTCCTTGGCCTCGCCGGGCCCATTGACCGTACAGCCCATGACCGCCACCGTCAGCGGCCCGGGCAGGCAGAGGACCGCCTTCTCGACCTTGGCCGCGACGCCCATCAGGTCGACCTCGCAGCGGCCGCACGTGGGACAGGAGATCAAGGTTGCGCCGCGGACCCGCAGGCCCATCGCCTGGAGGATCTGCCAGGCGACGAAGACCTCCTTCTCCGGCGGCGCCGTGAGCGAGACGCGGATGGTGTCCGCCAGTCCCTCGCCCAGGAGGAGGGCCAGGCCGGCCGAGGATTTCACGCCCCCGGCAAGCAGGCGTCCGGCTTCGGTGATCCCGGCGTGAAACGGATAGTCGACGCGCCCGGCCAGGAGCCGGTAGGCCTCGAGCGTGCGGCGGATGTCGGAAGCCTTGAGGGAGATCTTGATCAGCCTGAAGTCGAGGTCCTCGAGGAGGCGCACGTGGCTAAGGGCGCTCTCGACCATGGCCGCCGCGGTCGCCCCGCCGGCCCGGGCCAGGATGTCCTTCGGCAGCGAGCCCGAGTTCACGCCGATGCGGATGGGCACCCCCCGCTCCCCCGCCGCCCGGACGACCTCCCGGACCTTCTCGGCGCCGCCGATGTTGCCGGGATTGAGGCGCAGGCCGTCCACGCCGGCGTCGAGCGCGGCCAGGGCCAGCCGGTGGTCGAAATGGATGTCGGCGATGAGCGGGACGCCCGCCCTCTTGCGGATCTCCCGCAGGGCGGACGCGGCGGCCCGGTCGGGGACGGCCAGCCGGACGATCTCGGCCCCGGCCCGTTCGAGACGCCGGACCTGGGCCGCGGTGGCCCGGAGGTCGCGCGTGTCCGTCTTGGTCATGGCCTGGACGACGATGGGCGCGCCGCCGCCGATCACGACTCGCCCGACCTTGAGGGGACGGGTCTTGCGCCGCGGGAACATGCTTCCTACTCCCAGCCTGGATTATTCACGAGCCGAGGCGGCTGCAGATGCGAGGCGTCGAAGGGTGAAGCTGTACTCCGAGTACTGCGAACCCTTTGCAGCGAAGCAGACGCGGCCGGACCGGCTTGCCCGAAGGGTGAAAATGCGGGTCTTGGCTCTTTTTGTTTGATGGAGAAACACGGCGTTTTCATGAATAGTCCAGGCTAGAACGGGACCAGACTGCGCCATCCGTGCGGCAGCTTCTTCACGAAATCGTTGAGGATGACGAAGGCGGTCAGGAGCAGCATCAGGACCCAGCCGACCGTCATCAGGGCCATCCGGAACTTCGGGCCGAGGTCTTTGCGGAAGAGCGCCTCGAGCGTCAGGACGCCCATCTGGAATCCGTCGGCGACGGGGATGGGAAGGATGATGTTGATGACCCCGAGCTGCAGGCTCAGGACGGCGATCCATCCGATGAGGGCCCCCAGCCCCATGCGGAAGAAGGCGTAGGAGATGTCCGCGATGGCCACCGGCCCTCCCAGCTGGCTGGTGGGCGTTTCGCCCGTGAAGAAGCCGCGGAAGATCCGGACGAAGAGGAACACGTTGCCCAGGTTCTGCTCGACGGACTTCCCGATGGCCTGAAAGAAGGGATAGCTCTTCTCCACGGATTTCGCGGTCTGGGTGATGCCGATCTTCCCGACCGTGCCCTCGAGCCGCGGCGTGACCTTCAAGTCCAGCGTCTGGCCGTGACGGTCGACCGTGAGGACCAATTCCTTGCCCGGGCTCTTCTGGATCGTGCTGAGGAACTTGTAGTAATAGACGCGGACCCCCTCGATATCCAGGATGATGTCGCCGACCTCGAGGCCGGCCTTCTCCGCCGGCGAGCCGGGCAGCACCACCTGGACCTGGGTCGTGATCTTGGGCTGGAAACCGGCGTAGCCCATTTCGTAGCTGGTGACGGCTTCCGTCCTGAGGTCGATCGGCAGCGTCTCCCCGTCCCGGCGGATCTCGATCTTGACGAGGCGGTCGGGCCGCGTGCCGACGGCCATCTCGACGTCGCTCCAGGTCTTGACCTTCTGGCCGGCGATGCTGAGGAGTTCGTCATCGACGCGCAGGCCGGCCTTCTCCGCCGGCGAGCCGGTTTCGATATAGCCGATGACCGGAGGCTGGTCGAGGTACTCGGGGGACGAGGTCCCGACGCCGTTCATCACGGCCACCAGGACGACGGCCAGGAGGACGTTCATGATCGGGCCCATGCCCATGATCAGGAAGCGCTGGCCGCGCGTCTTGGCCATCAGATCGTCGGGGGCCAGCGGCCGGCCCGTCTCGAAGACGCCTTCGCCGAAGAGCTTCACGTAGCAGATGATGGGCACCAGGCTGACCCGGTAATCGGTCGCGGTCCCCTCTTCGGGCGCCTTGCCGATGGTGAACTTGCCGTTCCGGACCCCGAACAGGCGGGGACCGAAGCCGAAGGAAAAGACCTCGACCCGGACGCCGAACCGCCGGGCCATGAAGAAATGGCCGAACTCGTGGACGAACGTCACGACGAAGAAGACGATGAAGAAGGACAGGAGCGTGCCCAGGAAGTTGATGATCATGACGACCTCTGCGGGATGAGCCGGCGGGCTTCGCGCCTCGCTTCGTCATCGATGTCGACGATCGCCTCCACGGAGTCCGCCGGCCTCGGCCGGTGGCGGTCCATGACCCCGGCCACGACGGCGCGGATATCGGCGAAGGCGATCCTGTTCTCGAGGAAGGACGCGACGGCGACCTCATTCGCGGCGTTGAGGGCCACGGGCGAGCTGCCCCCGTCCTCGAGGGCGCGCCGGGCCAGGCGAAAGAGGGGGTAACGGCGCTCATCCACGGGAAGGAACTCGAGCCGTCCGACCTCGGCCAGGTCGAGCTCTGGCAGGCCCGAATCCAGGCGCTCCGGCCAGGTCAGGGCCAGCTGGATAGGGACGCGCATGTCCGTGGCGCTGAGCTGGGCCAGCACCGAGCCGTCCTTCATGGCCACCAGGGCGTGGACCGCGCTCTGGGGATGGATGAGGACGTCGAGGCGGGCGGGGTCGAGGTCGAAGAGCCAGCGGGCCTCGATGAGCTCGAGCCCCTTGTTCATCATCGTCGCCGAGTCGACCGTCACCTTCTTGCCCATGACCCAGCGGGGATGGCGGAGAGCCTCGCCGAGGGTCTTCGACCCCAGCTCGGCCAGCGGGGTCCTCAGGAACGGGCCGCCCGAGGCCGTCAGGGTGACCTTCCGGACATCGGCCCGCCGGACGCGGCCCAGGCATTGGAAGACGCCGCTATGCTCGCTGTCTATGGGGATGATCTCGGCCCCCGATCGGGCCGCTTCTTTCCGGAGCAGGGGCCCGCCGACGACCATGGACTCCTTGTTGGCCAGGGCCACGCGCCGGCCGGCCCGGACGGCCTCGAGCGTCGGCCGGAAGCCGCTCATGCCGGTGATGGCCGAGACGACGATGTCCGCCCCCCCGGCCCTGGCCGCCTCGCAAGCGCCCTCGGGTCCGTGAACGACCTTGACTTTGATCCGCCGTCCCCCAGCGAGGCTCCGGATCCTCTCTGCGTCGCGCTTATCCCGGACGGAAACGAGGGCCGGCCTGTACTTCTCGACCTGGGCGGCCAGCATCTCCGCGTTGGATCCCGCGGCCAGGGCGACCACGCGGAAGCGTCCCTCGAGGCGGTCGACGACGTCGAGGACGGACGTGCCGATCGAGCCGGTCGAGCCGAGGAGGGCGAGTCCGCGGGGCGTCTTGGGCAAGGCCTATTTCCAGATGTACTTGACGATGAAATAGAACAGCGGCCCGGCCAGGATGAGGCTGTCGATCCGGTCGAGGAAGCCGCCGTGCCCGGGGAGCCGGTTCGAGGAGTCTTTGACCCCCACGGCGCGCTTGAAGAGCGACTCCAGAGGGTCGCTGACCTGGGCCGCCGCATGGACGACGAGGGCCGTCAGGATGGCCGTCAGGATGGGGAGGCGGGGAAAAAGGAGGAAGCGGGCCAGGAGAACACCCGCCACGGCGAAGAGGAACCCGCCGGCGCTCCCCTCCCAGCTCTTGTTGGGGCTGGCGACGGGCGTCATCTTATGCCGGCCGAAAGGCTTGCCGATGAAGAAGGCGCCCGAGTCGCCGATGAAGACGATGGCCGCCAGGAAATAGAGATAGAACGGCCCCTCGTCGCGCCGGATGAGGAAAATGAACCCCAGGGGAAACGCGACGTAGAGGACGCCGATGAGGGTCGTGGCGAAGGAGGCCGGAAAGGCGGCCAGCTTCTCGGCCGTATTGACCTCGACGACGTAGAAGACGGACGAGACGAGGATGGCCGCGAAAAGGGCCGCTTCGATAGGGACGGACGGGAAATAAAAGGTCAGGAGGACCAGGACGGCCAGGGCGGTCCCCAGGGCCTTCTGCGGCCGCAGCCCTTGTTTCGCGTTCAAAGCGTAGAACTCGAGGATCGCGGCCACGACGAAAGCCAGGCCGAACAGGAAGAAGGCCCAGTCCGGCGCGTACTGGATGAGGAGGAACAGGGACCCGAGCAGGACGATCGCGGTCAGCGTGCGCTGGACGAGGTTCATGCGGGCTCACGTCCTTCCGCGGGCGCGCCGGTCGGCGGAAGGAACGTCGCCGAACCTGCGGTCCCGCTGCTGATACTCGAGGACGGCCTCGAGCAGGTGACGCCTCCGGAAATCCGGCCAGAGGACGGGGGTCACGTGGATCTCGGTATAGGCGATCTGCCAGAGGAGGAAGTTCGAGACGCGCATCTCCCCGCTCGTCCGGATGAGCAAGTCCGGGTCGGGGATGCCGGCCGTCGAGAGATGATCGGCGAAGGCCGTCTCGTCCAGGCGCTCCGGGACGATGCGGCCTTCGGTCATGATGGCGCGGGCCGCGTCGACGATCTCGCCGCGCCCGCCGTAGTTGAGGGCGAAGACGACGGTCATGCGCTTGTTCCCGCGGGTCAGGGTCTCGACCCGCTCGAGCTCCTTGAGCGCGGGGCCGGGGATGCCCTCGCGGCGGCCGATGACCCGGAGCCGGAGGTCGTTGTCCGTGAGCAAGTTGACGTCCGCGCCGAGGTGCTGCCGCAGCAGCCACCAGAGACGCCCGACCTCGGCGGCCGGCCTCTTCCAGTTCTCGCTCGAGAACGCGTAGAGGGTCAGCCAGCCGACGCCCAGCCTGGCGGCCGCCTCGACGATCTCCTTGACCGAGGCCGCGCCGGCGCTATGACCCTTGACCCGGGGCAGCCCTCTCTGCTGGGCCCAGCGGCCGTTGCCGTCCATGATCACAGCGATGTGGCGGGGCAGGCGGGCAAGATCGATCCTCGCGAGAAGGGCGTGTTCGGGGGTCCCGGGCGGGAAAAAGGCCTCGAGGTGCTTCTCCATCGGCCCCCCATTATAGCATAAGGTGGACCGGACCCGACGATTCTGCTAAAGTGAAGAATCTGGAGGAACAACGATGTGTCTGGCCGTGCCCGCGAAGATCGTCCGGATGGAAGGATCCGGCCAGGGAACGGCCAGCTACATGGGTAGCGAGGTCAAGGTCAACCTCATTCTCGTCCCCCAGGCCCGGCGGGGCGACTGGGTCATCATCCATGCCGGCTTTGCCATCTCCGTCATGAACGCCCGGGAAGCGCGGGAGACCCTGCGCCTGTTCAAAGAGCTCGCCGCGGCCCAAGATGAAGGAGCTTAGGAACCCCGCCGCCCTCCGGAGCCTCCTCAAGGACATCGAGGACCGGGCCCGGGAGATGGGGCGGACGCCGCGCCTGATGGAGGTCTGCGGCACCCACACCATGGCCCTCTTCAAGAGCGGCCTCACGCCGCTTCTCGCCGAGGCGGGCGTGGAAATGGTGTCGGGGCCCGGCTGTCCGGTCTGCATCACCCCCAACGCCGTCCACGAGGCGGCCATCGCCATCGTGACCGGAAGCAAGGGTTTGACCCTGGCCGCCTTCGGCGACATGACCCGCGTGCCGACCCGAAAGGGCTCGCTCCAAACGGCGGTCCCGGCGCCGAACTCGCGGCTGAGGATCGTCTATTCCCCCGAGGAGGCCCTCGACGAGGCGCGGCGCGAGCCGGCGAGGCCGGTCGTCTTCTTCGGGGCGGGCTTCGAGACGACCATCCCGGCCATCGCCTTCACCGTCAAGCGGGCCGCGGCCGAAGGGATCGGGAACTTCTCGGTCCTGCCGGCCCTTTGGCTGGTGCCGCCGGCGCTGCGGGCGATCCTCGAGGCCGGGGAAGCGGCCGTGGACGGGTTCATCTACCCCGGCCATGTCAGCGCCGTCATCGGGGCCGGTCCCTATGAGTTCGTGGCCCGCGAATTCGGCGTGCCGGGGGCCATCGCCGGCTTCGAGCCCGGCGACATTTTGCTCGCCATCCGCTCGATCCTCGACCAGACCCTGGAGGGAAAGCCGCGGGTGGCCCTGGAATATTCGCGGGCCATCGGCCGGGAGGGCAACGCCGTGGCCCGGGCCCTGATGGCCGAGGTCTGCGAGCCGTTCGACGCCTGCTGGCGGGGACTCGGGACGATCCCGGCGAGCGGACTGCGCTTCCGGAAAGAATACGAGCGATTCGACGCCGCCGTCCGCTTCGGCCTGAAGGAGCGCCCGACCCGGGGCGACCCGGCCGGCTGCCGATGCGGCGAGGTTTTGCGCGGGGTCATCCGGCCCCAGGAGTGCCGCTTGTTCGGAACGAAGTGCCGGCCCGACTCGCCGGTCGGCCCGTGCATGGTCTCCTACGAGGGGGCCTGCCTCATCCACTTCAAGTACGGCGGCGGGCGGAGGGCCGGGTCGTGAGCGGGAAGATCAGCCTCGAGCTCGGCAGCGGCGGCCGCCTGATGCGGGAGTTCATCGCCGGGCGGATCGTGAAGGCCTTCCGCGATCCCCTGCTGCGCGAGCTCGGCGACGCCGCGCTCCTGCCGGAGGGGATCGCCTTCACCACGGACAGCTACGTCGTCGATCCGCTCGTCTTCCCCGGCGGCGACATCGGCCGGCTGGCCGTCAACGGCACGGTCAACGATCTCGTCGTCTCGGGCGCCAGGCCGAGATTCCTCTCTTTGGCGCTGATCCTCGAGGAGGGCCTGGATGAGGAGGTCCTCGATCGGGTCATCCGCTCGGTCCGGGCCGCCGCCCGGGCCGCCGGGGTCCGCGTCGTCACCGGCGACACGAAGGTCGTCCGGCGCGGCCAGGGGGACAAGGTCTACATCAACACCGCGGGCGTCGGCGTTTCCGTGGCCCGTCCGAGCCCGGAGAGGATCCGGCGCGGGGACAAGATCATCCTCACGGGGACCCTGGGCGACCACAGCCTGGCGGTCATGCTCGCGCGGGGCGACTTCGGATTGAGCTCGAACGTGAAGAGCGATTGCGCTCCCCTGCTCTTCCTTCTCCCGCTCTGGAAAAAGGGGGCCCGGTGGATGCGCGATGTGACCCGGGGCGGGCTGGCCACGGTCCTCTTCGAGCTGGCCGAGAGGCTTCCTTATCCGGTCCTGATCGAGGAGGACCGCATTCCGCTCTCGCGGCCGGTGCAGGCGGCGAGCGAGCTCCTCGGCATCGATCCCCTCTATATGGCCTGCGAGGGCAAGGCGGTCGTCGTCGCCCCGGCGGCCAAGGCCGAGGCCTTCTTGCGGTCCGTCCGCGGCCATCCGCTCGGGCGAAGGGCCGCCATCATCGGCGAGGTCCAGGGCCGGGTCGGCCGGCCCGGAGAGCTGCTCCTCCGCACGACGGCGGGCGGCCTGCGGCTCCTCGAGCCGCTGACCTCCGAGCTACTCCCCCGCATCTGCTAAAAAAGAAGGGGTCAAACCTTTAGTTCTTTAATTTTCGACCCGACCGGCAAATTCCGTTTAGCAAAAATTAAAGAATTAAAGGTTTGACCCCTTCTTAATCTTAAGCTCTGACGACGTTCTTGCGGCGGCGCTTGATCGCGTTCCTCGTGTCCACGACGAGCGCGGCGTTCCGGGCGATCATATCGTAGTCGTAGGCCGTGTGGTCCGTCGAGATGACCACCGCGTCCGCCTTCCGGATCAGGGACTTGGAGAGAGGCACCGAGGCCAGCTCGAGGCCGGGATACTCGCGGTGGCCGATGAGCCGGGGAATATAGGGATCGTTGTACGAGACCTTGGCCCCCTTCTCCTTGAACAGGCTGATGATCTTCAGCGACGGAGACTCGCGCGAGTCATCGATGTCCTTCTTGTAGGCCAGGCCCAGGACGAGCACCTTGGCTCCCCTGAGCGACTTGCCGCGCCCATTGAGCGCCTCGATCGTCTTGTTGATGACGTAATAAGGCATGAAGGTGTTGATCTCGCCGGCGAGCTCGATGAACTTCGTCTGATAGTCGACCTCCTTGGCCTTCCAGGTCAGGTAGAAGGGGTCGATCGGGATGCAGTGCCCCCCGAGGCCCGGCCCCGGGTAGAAGGGCATGAAGCCGAAGGGCTTGGACGAGGCGGCCCGGATGACCTCCCAGACGTCGATGCCCATCCGGTCGAAGATCATCTTGAGCTCGTTGACGAGGGCGATGTTGACCGAGCGGAAGATGTTCTCCAGGAGCTTCGTCGATTCGGCCGCCTTGGTCGACGAGACGGGCACCGTGCGGACGATGATCTGGTCATAGAGGGCCTTGGCCAGCTTGAGGCACTCCGGCGTCAGGCCGCCGACGACCTTGGGCGTCGTGGCCGTCGAGAAGCTCTTGTTGCCGGGGTCCTCGCGCTCGGGCGAGAAGCCGAGGAAGAAGTCGCGGCCGCCCTTGAGCCCGCCGGCTTCGAGGATGGGCAGCATCTCCTCGTCGGTCGTGCCCGGATAGGTCGTGCTCTCGAGGACGACGAGCTGGCCCCGGCGGAGGTTCTCGGCGACGGTGATCGTCGAGTTGAGGACATAGGAGAGGTCGGGGGCGCCGTGGCCGTCGAGGGGCGTCGGGACGCAGATGAGGATGGCGTCGACGTCCTTCAGCCCCGAGAAGTCAGCCGTGGCCCGGAACTTCCTGCGGCCCAGGAAATCCTTGAGCTCCGCCGCGGAGATATGGCGGATGTAGGTCCGGCCGCGGTTGAGCAGGTCGACCTTCTTGGCGTCGATATCGAAGCCGGTGACGCGGAACCCCTTCTGGAGGAAGGTCTTGACCAGGGGCAGTCCGACGTAGCCGAGGCCGATGACGCCGATCCTGGCCTTCCGCGATCGGATCTTCTGGAGAAGTTTCGAGGCTTCGGTGTTCATGGGGTCAGCTCCTTTGACGGTACCAGTCTATCGTCTTTCTGAGGCCTTCGCTGAAGGACAGGGCCGGCCCGTAGCCCATGAGGCGCCCGGCCTTGGAGATGTCGGCGGTCGAGCGCAGGGGGTCGCCGGGCCTTGGGGCGTCGTGCCGGGCCTCGAGGCTCGTCCCGAGGACGCCGTTCAGGGTCGCGACCAGGCCGTTGATCGTCGTGCCGACGCCGCAGGCGATGTTCACGGCTTCCCCCGCCGCGGCGCCCGACGCGGCCGCCGCCAGGTTGGCCCGGACGACATCGCCGACGTAGATGAAATCCCGCGTCTGCTCGCCGTCACCGTAGATCGTCGGCCGCTCGCCCCGCAGCATCCGGCTGATGAAGATCGGGATGACGGCGGCGTACTCCGAGGCCGGGTCCTGCCGCGGTCCGTACACGTTGAAATAGCGCAGGGCGACCACGTTGAGGCCGTAGAGGGCGTGGAAGACCCGGCCGTATTTCTCGCCGACGAGCTTGCTCGCCCCGTAGGGCGAGAGGGGCTTGCCTTCGCGGCCCTCGACCTTGAAGGCGGCCGGGTCGTCGCCGTAGACCGCCGAGGACGAGGCCAGGACCAAGCTCCGCACCCCGGCGTCCCTGGCCGCGAGCAGGACGTTGAGCGTGCCGCGGATATTGACGTCATCATTGAGGATGGGGTCGGCCACCGACTTCGGGACGGACGAGAGGGCGGCCTCATGGAAGACGGTCTCCACGCCCTCGACGGCCCGGCGGCAGGTCGCGAGGTCGCGGATGTCGCCCTCGAGGAACTCGATCCTCTCCCGGAACCCGGCCAGGTTCTCGGTCTTCCCGGTCGAGAGATCGTCGAGGACGCGGACCTCGTCCCCGCGCTCCACGAGCGCTTCGGCGATGTGCGAGCCGATGAAGCCCGCTCCGCCGGTGACAAGAATCTTGGCCATTCTCTTGGTTCCTAAAATGTTGATTATACGGGATTATTTTAGTCGGTCAACCCTGAAAAAGGGGACATGTACTCTTTGTGCGTGTCCCCAGTTCTGAGTCTGGACGCGCCCTCAGCCATATCCCTTTGCCGATAAATCGGCTCTAATGGGGACAAGTACTCTGTGTACGTGTCCCCAGTTCTGGGCCTTGAAGTGCCCTCGGCCATATCCCGTTTAGCCGATAAAATCTCGGAAAAATCGGGGACACGTACAAAGAGTACATGTCCCCTGTCCACGCATGTCCCCGATGTCAAGAGGGACAGTCCCCTGCGGGGACAGTCCCTTATAGGAGGCCGAGCTCCGTCAACCGGCGGATCACCTTCTGGACGCTCTCGTCGATCGTCTCCTTGTCGGTCTCGAGCACGATCTCGGCCGCGAGCGGCTCCTCGTACGGGTCCGAGATCCCGGTGAACTCCTTGATCTCGCCCCGGATCGCCTTCTGGTACATGCCCTTGACGTCGCGCTGGATGCAGACGTCGACGGGGCACTTGGCATAGATCTCGACGAAATTGGTCGTCTCCTTGCGAGCCCGGTCGCGCATCTCCCGGTAGGGCGAGATGAACGAGGTCAGCACCGCGACGCCGTTGCGGGAGAGGAGCTTGGCCACGAAGGTGACCCGGCGGATGTTCTCGTCCCGGTCCTTCTTCGAGAAGCCCAGGTCCCGGGTCAGGTCCTGTCGAACGACGTCGCCGTCGAGCCGCTCGACCCGGCGCCCCTTCTCCTTCAGGATCTCGGCCACCCGGTCGCCGACGGCCGACTTGCCGGAGCATGGCAGCCCCGTGAACCAGAGCGTGAAGCCTTCATGTTCTTCGCACATTCGAGATCGGTCCTTTCGCTTCGCTATTCGTTGAACGGGTCCTCGAAAGCCATGATGACCTTGGCCACCTCGGGCCGCATGAGCTCGGGCGGCGGGCACTCGCCCTTGACCAGCAGGTCGCGGATCTTGGTGCCGCTGAACTGGATGTGCTCGGCCGGCGGGTGGGGGCAGATCTTCTCGTTGACGACCGAACCGCACGTCCGGCAGTAGGAGAACGACCGGAAGAACATCGGCACGATGCCGAGGTCGGGGAAATCCTCGAAGACCTCCTGGGCGGCGAACGGCGCGTAATAGGACCCCACGCCGGCGTGGTCCCGGCCGATGATGATGTGGGTGCAGCCGAAGTTCTTGCGGATGATGGCGTGGTGGATAGCCTCCTTAGGCCCGGCGTAGCGCATCTCCATCTGGAGGATGGCCATGACCGTCCGCTCCTTGATGTAATAGCGGCGGATGGCCTCCTCGTAGGACGCCAGAATGACCTCGTCCTTGAAATCGCCCTTCTTCTTCCGCCCGATGACGGGGTTGATGAACAGGCCGTCGACGAAGGTCAGGGCGGCCTTCTGGACGTACTCGTGGCCGATGTGGGGGGTGTTGCGGGTCTGGAAGCCGACGACCGTCCGCCAGCCTTTGGCCTCGAACAGGACCCGCGTCTCCTTGGGCGTGAGCTTCCAGCGGTCGAACGGCGTCGGGGTGACCTCGATGAGGTCGATGGGCCCGGCGAGCAGGACGTCCTTCATGGCTATGACCTTGGCCACGCCCGGATGGGCCGCGTCGCGGGTACCGAAGACCTTCTCGGCCGTCTCGCCCTTGTCGAAGCCGTACTTCTCCTCGAGATGGAGGATGGCCAGCGGCCGGCCGTTCTCGGAGGCGAGGAGGACCTCCTCGCCCTTCTTCAGGCCGTCGGCCGTCTTGAGGTCGACGTCGAGGACGATGGGGATCGTCCAGGCGTCGTCCGAGCGGAGCCGGCTCGTCTCGAGCACGCTCCGGAGATCCGCCTCGCCGAGGAACCCTTGGAGCGGGCTGTAGACCCCGGTGGCGATGTTCTCCACGTCCGAGATGAGCTCGGCGTCGAGGACGAGGCGGCGGAGCCGCCCGGCCCGGGCCAGGGCCTCCTCTTTGGCCTTGCCCTTGAGGACCCTATCGACGAGCTTGCCGCCGTGGGGTTGGATCATGGCTTGCTCCTTTGACCGGAAGGGGAAGGAATGGACACGCGCAGGCCGGCCAGGTCAGTCGATGTACCCCAGCGCTTTCAGGCGCTCCTTGACCTTTTCCTCTTCGTCCTTGCTGAAGACCTCGGTCGCCGGCTTCTCCGCCGCGGACAGGCTGTCCCTGAGGACCTTGGTCACGTAGCTCGAGACCGACCGGTGCTCGGTCCCCTTGATGAGCTCCTCGATCTTCTTATGAAGCGAGGTGGGTATCGTTACAGCCGTGAATTCCTTGTCCATGCCCGAATTTATATACCAGACGGCCCCTTTTTTCAAGGTCCGCCGGCTTGACAACGGCCTATCCGCTGTGGTTATAATACTTTGGTAATGACGGAAACCGAAGACCCCTGGTCTCCCCTCCCCTGAGCATGGAAAAAATCACCCAGCCACTGGCGAACGAATCCGCTTTGTCCGGGGTCCTGGACAAGAACCTCAAGAAGCTGGCCTCCCGCCTCGGGGTCACCCTGGCCCTGCGGGGCGATCAGCTCATGATCGACGGGGACAACACCCGGGTCGCCTTCGCCAAGCGCTATTTCGAAGAGCTCAGGGAGCTCCGGGAAAAGGGCCACCAGCTCCGCGAGGAGGACCTCTTCATCGCCCTGGACATGCTCGAATCGGGGGCCTTGAGCTGCCTCGAGGAGTTCGCCCCGTCCGAGCCCCTGAACCTGTCCCGCAAGTCGGTCAGCCCGAAGAGCCTGAACCAGCAGGCCTACCTCCAGGCCATCAAGACCCATGACCTCGTTTTCGGCATCGGGCCGGCCGGCACGGGCAAGACCTACCTGGCCATGGCCATGGCCCTGTCCTTCCTCCAGAACAAGTCCGTCAACCGCATCATCCTGACCCGTCCGGCGGTCGAGGCGGGCGAGAAGCTCGGCTTCCTGCCCGGGGACCTCATCCAGAAGGTCAACCCCTACCTCCGGCCCCTCTATGACGCCCTGTTCGACCTGTCCCAGTACGACCAGGCCAACCGCCTCATCGAGCGCGGCGTCATCGAGATCGCCCCCTTGGCCTTCATGCGCGGCCGGACGCTCAACAGCGCCTTCATCATCCTCGACGAGGCCCAGAACACGACTCGGGAGCAGATGAAGATGATCCTGACCCGGGCCGGCTTCGACTCGAAGCTCATCATCACGGCCGACATCACCCAGATCGACCTGCCCCAGCCGCGCAAGTCGGGGGTCATCCACGCCATGAAGATCCTGGCCCACCTCCCGGAGATCGCCTTCATCCGCTTCAACGACCGGGACGTCGTCCGCCATCCGCTCGTCCAGAAGATCATCAAGGCCTACCAGAAGGCCGAGGCCAGGGAGGACTGAGCTCGATGCCGACGTCGTTCTTCGACAAGATCAAGCTCTTCAAGGCGGCCGAGATCCAGCCCGGACGCCCGGTCCCGGAGCCGCCCGAGGAAGAGCCGCCACAATCGTTCCTGCGGCGCCTGCTCAAGGACCCCTGGCCTCTCCTCGTCCTGACCGCGGTCATCGTGGCCGTCATGCTGACCCGCCTGCCGACGGAGAGCCTGGCGGCGTTGAGCCAGGGGGAGATCGCCTCGGCCGACGTCGCCGCCCCTTTCGATCTGAGCATGGAGGACGCCGGAGCGACGGCCCGCATGCGGGCCGAGGCCGAGGCCGCGGTGCTCCCCGTCTACACCTACGACGCCAACGTCTTCGCCAACACGGAGGACAAGATCCGGCGCCTGTTCGCCACAGGACGGGATTGGACCGCCAAGTACCCCGAAAACGGCCAGAGCCAGGCCCTCCGCGAGATCCTTCTCGAAAAGCACGGCATCGACCTCGAGCTGGTCGACGTCCAGACCCTGGTCCGCCTGAAGTTCCCGGCCGACCTCGAGGAGACCCTGGTCAGCCTGGCCGCCAAGACCTTTAGCCAAGGCATCGTCGTCTCCAAGAACCTCTTCATCCATGGCGAGGCCGAACGCGGCCTGACGCTCATCGGGGAGCGGGGCCAGGAGCGCCTCGTCCGGGTCACCGACCTCCTCGACATCGGCGAGAGCGAGCGGCGCTTCAACGACGATCTCGCCCGCATCGAGATGCCCGCCCGCAGCCGGGCCGTCCTCTCCAACCTGGGCCAGATCTTCCTGACCGCCAACGTCACCTACAACAAGATCGAGACGGAGCGGCGCAAGGCCCAGGCCCGGGAGGCCGTTGTCCCGGTCGTCCTGACCATCAAGAAGGACCGGGTCATCGTCCGCAAGGGCGACGAGGTCACGACCGACACGGTCAAGATCCTGGACCAGTTCAACCAGAGGATCCGCCGGCGGTCGAGCTGGCTGCCGACGTTCGCCGGGACCCTCATCCTTTATCTCTTCCTGTTCGTCACCCTGTGGTTCTATCTCCGCGGGGCCTACAAGCCGGCGCAGGCCGAGAAGCAGTTCCGCATGACCGCCGCGGCCCTCGTCGGCAGCCTGGTCCTCTACAAGATCTTCCTGGCTCTGGCCTCGGCCGTCGCCGCGGCCGTGACCCCCCCGGCCTTCTCCCGGGTCGAGGTCTACTACAACGCCTTTCCCTTCCAGGCGGCGACGCTCATCTTCGCCTTCCTCCTGCCCGACCCCGTCACCCTCGTCTTCATCATCCTGAACAGCCTGACGGCCGGGCTCGTCCTGGGCGGCGATTTCATCCTGACCATCTTCTCGTTCATGGGCGGCCTGGCCGCGGTCTACGGCGTCAAGCTCTACCGGAGGCGCTACCGGGCGGCGACGCTCCGGGCCGGTTTCATCGTCCTGCCCGCCGTCAACGCCCTCCTCATCCTGGCCTTCCATCTCATCCTGACCCGGAAGAGCTTCTCCACCTTCCCGGCCGAGGTGGCCATGGGCATCATCGGGGGCATGACCAGCGCCGTGCTGGCCTTCCTCCTGCTGCCGCTCGTCGAGTCGGCCTTCGGCTTCGTCACGGGGTCGAAGCTCCTGGAGCTGACCAACTCGGAGCTGCCGATCTTCCGCCAGCTCCAGGAAGAGGCGCCCGGCTCGTATCATCATTCGCTCATCGTCGCCTCGCTCGCCGAGAGGGCCGCCGAGGAACTCGGCCTCGACGCCCAGCTGGCCAAGGCCGGGGCCCTCTACCACGATATCGGCAAGACCAAGATGCCGGAGTACTACATCGAGAACCGGAGCCGGGAGTTCGATCTCCACAGGGACCTGACGCCCTCGATGAGCACCCTGGTCATCAAGAACCACGTCAAGGAAGGAGCCGAGCTGGCCCGCAAGCTCAAGCTGCCCAAGCCGCTGCGGGAGATCATCGAGCAGCACCACGGCAACTCCCTCGTCCGCTTTTTCTACGCCAAGGCCAAGCAGACCTACAATCCCGAGGAGCAGACCGTCGGCGAGGAGTCCTTCCGCTACCCCGGCCCGGCGCCGCAGACGAAGGAGGCCGGGCTGGTCATGCTGGCCGACTCCATCGAGGCCGCCTCGCGCAGCCTCAAGGCCCCGACCAAGGACAACCTCAAGCGGGTCATCACCGACATCATCAACAACACGCTCCAGGACGGGCAGCTCGACGCCACGGACTTCTCCCTCCGGGAGCTCCGCACCGTGGCCGCGGCCTTCCTGACCGTCCTTTACGCCATCTATCATCCCCGCGTCGAATACCCGGGCTTCAGCTTCGAAGGACGGCCCAAGCCCAAGAACGGCGCCAACGGCAAGACCAACAAGAAGAACCATGATCACCATCCTCAACCGCCAGACAAAACACCCGGTCCGGACCAGAACGTTTGAGCGGCTCCTCGGCGAGCTGGCGGCGCGGTACCGGCGGAGGGACGCCGAGATCAGCCTGAGCTTTGTCGGCGAGCGGGCCATCCGGACGCTCAACCGCAAGTTCATGAAGAAGGACCGGCCGACCGACGTCCTGAGCTTTCCCCTGGGCGAGAAGGCCGCCGACGGCAAGTTCTATCTCGGCGACATCGTGATCGCGGCGCCGGTCGCCGCGCGCCAGGCCCGGGCCAAGGGCCACAGCCTCGACCGCGAGCTGCGCCTGCTCGCCATCCACGGCTTCCTCCACCTTCTCGGCTACGATCATTTCGCCGGCATCGAGGAGGAGGAGCTGAAGCTTCACCGGACCTACCTCACATGACCTTGAGCGCGCTGACCTGGACCGGGCTGGCCTTGGCCTTCCTGGCCGCCTTTCTCCTGTCGCTCTTCCATATCGTCCTCGGCGCCTATTCCAAGATCTCCCTGAGCCGATTCCTCGAGGACCGCGAGAGATCGAACCGGGCCGAGATCCTCAGGAACTTCGAGGACACCCGGCTGGCCGTCGAGTCCCTCCGCATCGTTGTCCTCCTGCTCGTCGCCGTTTACGGCTTCGTCGTCGTCGCCGGGTTCGCGGCCTTGCGGCCCATCGGGCTCTTCCTCATCGTCCTGGCGGTCTACGCCGTCGGGCTCGAGCTCGTCCCCCGCCTCCTCGTCCTGGCCGCCAAGCCCCGGCTCCTGAGGGCGTTCCTGCCCGCGGCGCGCTTCCTCCGCGTCCTCGCCTTTCCCCTGCTCGTCGTCTCCCGCTCCCTCGTCGCCCGCGAGGAGCAGCGCGAGGAACGTGAGGAGGACCGCGAGGCCTCGGAGGAGGAGATCGAGACCTTCATCGACGAGGCCCAGGAAGAGGGCATCATCGAGAAGGGCGAGGACGAGCTCCTGCGGAGCGTCGTCGAGTTCGGCGACCGGG
>Ga0316628_100000021_pt1 | contig 124191 bp, 107 predicted proteins | sample OWC_Aug_M2_C1_D5_FD_207648 | JGI IMG/M metagenome (GOLD analysis project Ga0316628, IMG submission 207648) | Wetland soil microbial communities from Old Woman Creek delta, Ohio, United States - OWC_Aug_M2_C1_D5_C | ecosystem: Environmental > Terrestrial > Soil > Wetlands | place: USA: Ohio...
GGCTGTCCTGCGCGACAAAGGACGATTTGAGCCGCTGCACGTTGTATAGCTCGGTGAACTTGCGGTTATCGTCGAGCGGCGTATAGGACATCATTTCCTGCTCGGCCTGTTCGCCCAGGTTCTTGGTATTGACCAGGAACAGGACGCGCTTGGCATCCGCATATTTGAGCAGGCGGTAGATGGAGGTGATGGCGGTGTAGGTTTTGCCCGCGCCGGTCGCCATCTGGACCAGGGCGCGCGGGCGGTCTTGCCTGAAAGATTTTTCCAACTTGGTGATGGCGGTTTCCTGGCAATCGCGCAGGCGCAGCTCCTTGGCCGGGAGGTGGTTCGAATTGAGCGGCGGGATGTGGTGCAGACGTGCGCGCAGGCTGGCGGCCTGACCGAGCCATTCCTTGAGGGTCTCGGGACGATGGAAGGAAAAGACCTCACGCCAGCGCGGCTTGGGGTCGTGCCCGTCCGTGAACCGGGTGATGACGCCGGTGCTCTCGTACAGGAACCGCAGCGGTTCCTTGTTGTTGATCCATTTGAGGGTGGCCGAGGCGTAACCTTCAGTCTGCCCTTCGTGTGCGGTAAGGCGCTGCCCTTCTTCCTCGCGCTTGGCCTCGATGACGCCTACCGCTTTCTTGTCCACGAACAGGACGTAATCCGCAGGACCGACGTCCGTCTGGTATTCCCGCACCGCCTGCCCCAGCCCGGCATTTAGGTCGATTTTCCTAGCGTGCTGCACGACCCAGCCCGCCTGCCTCAGCAGCGCGTCGATGGTGTCGCGGGCCTTCTGTTCGGGGTTCTGGTTCTCGGTCATTACGACAGCTAGTTGTTTTATTTATAGGCATCTATTCTACCCTCCTCCGCCTCACCGTCGCCAACGCCTCGAACCCGGAAATCACGTCGAACAGTTCCTCGTCGATGCGGCTCTGGCGCAGGCGGTGGAATTCGTGGCCGAGGTCTTCCAGCATTTCGCCGATTTTCTTTTCCGCGCGGCGCATGGCAGCCAGGCGGCTGGCGTTTTCGCTGGCCAGCGATTCGGCGCAGGCGCGGAACAGGGAGATGAAGAGATATTCTCGGATCAGCGCCTGCAGCACCATGCCGCTGGCATTGAGCGGCTCGGGCAGGTTTTCGCTGGGCCACGCCAACGTGGCGAGGCCGCGCCGCCAGGTTTCGTCCAGCGGCAACAGGCGCTGCATGACGGGCTCATACACGGTTCTGGAGCGGGGACGGTTGTGAAACACATAGACCTGGGCGACGAGGCCTTGCGCCTGCTGCCGTTCCAATTCCGAAAGGATGTGGCCGACCAGCAAGGTGATGGCGGCGATGGAATTGGGCACGTCAAAGCTGGCGGTTGCGGGCAAGGCGGCGTCCTCCAGGAATCCCTGCACGCGCTCGCCCACCGCGAAGACTCTCTTGACGCCGGGCATGCCGTTCAGCTCGCGCGCGGTGAACTCGGACAGCATTTCGTTGAAGCGCCCCACCAGGCCCTGGTCCGAGCCGAACACCACGGCGCCCGTCGCCGCCCTGCGCCCCGCGGCGCCGATGCGGGCAACCGCGGCCGGTGCCTGGATGGCACCGCCGGTATGGCGCAGCCAGGCGACCAGGCCGAGCTCGACGGTGCGGTAGTATTCGTCGAGCGACTGCACGGCGCGCTCATATTGCACGATGCTGGCCGCGGCCAGCGCCCTCATGGTGCGCACCACGGATTCGAGTTCGGCCGCACTGTCTATCTTGCGGCGCATGCTTTCCAGGGTCTCGCTCATGCCGGGGTCCGGCTCACGATGCCACGATGAACGGCCGCAGCGCCTCGCGTGCGACCTGCAAGACTGCGTCACGGTCTGCGTCCAGCAGCGGCGCGTCCGACGCCAGCCGCCTTGCGAGTGCGTCCGGCAATTTCCCGGCCGCGCCGCGCAGCGCACGCTCGGCCTCCTGCATGCGCTCCAGCGGCACCGGGTCCATCAGGCCGGCGGTCAGGGCAAGCAGCACGCCAATCTGTGCGGGAACGGTCATCGGCTGGAACTCCGGCTGCCTGAGGCACGCCCTGACGCGTCGCCCGTGCTCGATGATGCGGCGGGTGTCCTCGTCCAGGCGCGTGCCGAAGCGGGCAAAGGCTTCCAGCTCCTCGAACTGCGCGTAGGAAAGCTTCAGGTCGCCCGCCACGGCGCGGTACGCGGCGAGCTGCGCCTTGCCGCCCACGCGCGAAACCGACATGCCGACATCGACGGCCGGAAGGACGCCCAGGCCGAACAGGGTCGGCGACAGGTAGACCTGCCCGTCGGTGATCGAGATCAGGTTGGTCGGAATGTAGGCGGAGATGTTTTGCGCCTCGGTTTCGACGATGGGCAGCGCGGTGAGCGATCCGCCGCCGAGTTCGCCCAGGAGGTGGGTGGCGCGCTCCAGCAGCCGCGAGTGGATGTAGAACACGTCGCCCGGATAGGCCTCGCGCCCTGGCGGGCGGCGCAGCAGCAGAGAAAGCTCGCGGTAGGCGCGCGCATGATTGGTGAGGTCGTCGTACACGATGAGGACATCGCGCCCGGCTTCCATGAAATATTCTGCGATGCTGGTGGCGGAGTACGGGGAAATGTAGGCGAGGCCGGGGGGATCGCTGCCCTCGGTCACCACGACCACGGTGTATTCCATCGCCCCGTTTTCGCGCAGGCTGGCGATGGCCTTGGCCACGGCGGAGGCGCGCTGGCCGATGGCGCAGTACACGCACAGGACGTTCTGGCCGCGCTGGTTTAGGATGGTGTCGATGGCGATTGCGGTCTTGCCGGTCTGGCGGTCGCCCATGATGAGTTCGCGCTGCCCGCGCCCGATGGGAACCAGCGCATCGATGACCTTGATGCCGGTCTGCAGCGGCACCGTGACCGGCGCACGGTCCATGATGGGCGCGGCAGGCCGCTCGATGGGCAGCCGCTTTACGGAGATGACCGGCCCCTTGTCGTCGAGCGGGCGCCCGAAGGGATTCACCACGCGGCCTATCAGGCCCTCCCCCACCGGCACGTCCATCACGTGGCCCCTGCGCTCGACCTCGTCGCCGGCATGCAGGCGCGAGTAATCTCCGAGCAGGACGACACCCACCTCCTCCGCATCCACGTTAAAGGCAATGCCGTACAGCTCGCCGGGGAACTTCAGCACTTCCTCATAGCTCACGCCGGGCAGCCCCCCTACCCTGGCGATCCCGGCGGACAGACTGATGATGCTTCCCACCTCGCGCGGGACGAGCTCCGCCACGCGCGCTTCCCGCGCCTCGGCGATGGAGGAAAAGGAACGGTCGAAGACGGCCCGCAGATTTTCAACTTGCTCGCTCATGGCGGCTATCCGGGCGCCCAGCGTCGGGCGGCGGCTTGTGCTGGGCCTTCAGCAGTTCGTCGACATCGCGCTCGAGCGAGGCGAGATAATCGGCGATGCTCCACGACAGCTTTTCGCCCTGCATCACCAGCTCGATGCCGCCGAGCAGGTCGGGCAGGGTCTCGAAGCGCAGGGGGATGCCCGCGGCGATCGTTTCCCTCACCGCGCCTTCGATGGCGGCGCGCTGCGGCTGCGCCAGCTTGAATGCGCTGCGAATGAGGACAAAGCGCTCAGACGATCTCTTCGTGGCGGCCATTCTCGATCTGGCGTCGTTATCCAGCCGGCGCAGGCGGCGGATGAATTCCTCCACCATGTGCGCTTCAAGCTCGGTGCCGGCGAGGTCCGCCAGCACCTTGCGTGCAATCGCCAGCACCTCGGCGCCCACCTTGCGCGCGAGCTCTTCATGCATTTTTCCGAAATCGCTGTTGAGCATGTCGTGCAGGGTCTGGCGCAGTCCGTCGGCCTCGCGGCGCGCCTCTTCGCGCAGGCGCTGCCTTTCCGCCTCCGCCTCGGCCTCGATGCGGCTGAACAGGGCAACGCGCTGCTGCTCGAACGCGTTGGTCTTGCCCTGGAACTCCAGGCGCGCGGCCTCGGCCTGGGCTTCGCGCGCTTCCGCTTCTATGCGCTGGGCGGCGATGCGCTGCTCGCGCGCATCGAGCGCGTTCAGGATGGGCCGGTAAAGAAAGCGCTTCATCAGCCACACCAGGATCAGGAAATTGATCATCTGCGCGATGACCGTGAACCAGTCGATCAGCATGGTCGATCGGTACGGCTATTTGGCCGCCCCCGCAATGAAGTGGGTCCAGAACGGATTGGCAAAAACCAGGATCATCGCGACCACGATGCAGTAGATCGCAATCGATTCGATCATGGCCAGGCCCACGAACAACGTGCGCGTGATGGTGGAAGCGGCATCGGGCTGTTGGGCCAGAGAAGTCAGCGCGGACGCAACCGCCCTCCCCTCGGCCAGCGCCGGCCCGACCCCGCCTATGGCCATGGTGAGCCCGGCGGTGACGATGGATGCGGTGGCAATCAGTGTCGTGCTGTCCATGGCAGTCTCCTCGTTTGGTCCTCGCAATGATCGCCGCTCATGCCCTGCCCTCTTCGCGAACGCGCGCCGCGGCCGCAATGTACACGGCCGCGAGGATGCTGAATATGTACGCCTGAACCATGCCGGTGAGCAGCCCCAGCAGACTCATCAGGATCGGGAACAGCAATGGGGTGACGGTCAGGAGTATGGCCAGCAGCACCGTGCCGCTCATGATGTTGCCGAACAGGCGGATGGCCAGGGCCAGGGTGCGCGTGAATTCGCTCATGATGTTGAACGGGAGCATCAGGAGGGTCGGCTCGAAGTAGGACTTCAGGTAGGCGCCGATGCCGCTCTCCGCGATGCCGGTCACGGGGACCGCGATGAAGACGCACAGCGCAAGCGCAGCGGTGGTGGAGAGCGATCCAGTCGGCGGCTCATAACCCGGAAAGATCGTGCAGAGATTTGACAGGGCGACGAACAGGAACAGCGTGCCCAGAAACGGCAGGTATTTCTGCGGGTGGCGCAGCCCCACTTCCTCGATTTGCCTGAGTATCTGCACCACGATGATTTCGAGCAGGCTTTGCCAGCGCGAGATGTGCGGCCCGCCCTCCTTCAGGTTGCGGGTGACGAGCCACGCGCCTGCGACCAGGATCAGCATCAGCGCCCAGGTCGCCACGATGGTGCCGTTGAGCTTGAAGAATCCGTGCTGCCAGAGGATGATCTCGTCCGGGCTAAGGCGCATGGTTGGCCCCCCCGTCCCCGGCGGCCGGCTCGCCGCGGGACAGGTCACCCGCAGGCAGATCGGCCAGCCTGATTACGACAAGACGCATGCTGGCGAACCCGAGCAGGCAGAACGCCAGGCTTTTCCAGCCGCTGCCCGCAACATAGACCAGCCCCGCCAGCACAACCGCGGTGCGGGCGAGCAGGCTGGCCGCAAACCACAGTGCGGACTGCCTTGAGGCAAGCGCCTTGCGTACCGTCCACCACAAGCCGCCGAAAAACACTGCCGCAAGCAGCACGCCACCCGAAAACGCCAGCACGTACCGGATCGGTTCATTCATCTTTCACCTCATGCTCCTCGTGCATTTCACGCTCCTCCCGGACCACCCAGCGCCATGCGTTCAGGCAACCGATTGCCAAGCCGACCATCAGCATGGTCAGCGTCAGCGAATGACGGGTGGCAAAGTGCCTGTCCAGCCACACGCCAAGCGCAATGCCGCCGAGGGCCGGCACGGCCACCGACCAGCCGACCAGGCCCATCATGCCGAAGCCGGACCAGATGGTGCGCGTGACCTTGCGCTGCGCCCCCAGCTGGCGCGCCTCCATCTTGCGCGCTTCCTTTGCACCCAGCTTGCGGGCGAATTCGGTTTCGCCGCTCCCCGGTCCAGCCCGGTGCCCAGTGCGGTGCACGGTCTGGTGCTGAGGGTGTTCAGCCACGCCTGAACTCCGAAAAATGGCGCACGAAACCGCTTTCGAGCCGCGCCAGCACCGCCCTGACCTGCCTTTCACCCTCGTCGAGATTCACGAATTCGCGTTCCACGGCTGCGCGCAGCCGGCCCAGGTCCTGGCCGCCGATGGCATTGCGCACCGACACCAGCACGTCCGGCCCGGCCTTGACCAGCACGCCCTCGTCAATGGCGACATAAACCTCGCCCGTCTCCTGTGTTTCGTAAGTCAGGATGCCGGGCTCCAGCACCGCCACGCAGTCGAGCCGGTGCGGCCACAGGCCGAACGCTCCCTGCGGCGTCTCGGCCACGATCCGCGTCACCTCCTCCACCTCGGCGAAAATCTGGAACGGCAGAAGCACCTTAAGCTTCATGCGCCGCCCCCTTTGCGTCCGGCGGAACCTCGCCCGGCTGCGGCCCCTGCCGCGCCTCGTCGAGGGTGCCTATCATGTACAGCGCGCTCTCCGGCATATCCTTGAATTCGTCGTTCAGGATGCGCTCGCAGCCGTCGAGCGCATCCCCGAGGCTGACCAGTTTGCCGGCTATGCCGCTGAACTGCTCGGTGGTGAAGAATGGCTGCGTGAAGAAACGCTCCAGCCGCCGGGCTCTGGCCACGACCGCACGATCCGGCGCCGACAGCTGTTCCAGCCCAAGCATCGCGATGATGTCCTTCAGCTCATCGTATTGAGTCAGGGTGCTGCGTATCTGCTGCGCCAGCCGGTAGTGGCGTTCGCCCACGATGCCGGGCGTGGCCATCTTCGAGCTGGATTGCAGCGGGTCGACCGCCGGGTACAGCCCCTCGCTCGCCCGCTTGCGCGACAGCACGATGGATGCGGACAGGTGCGAGAAGGTGTGGACGGCGGCCGGGTCGGTGAAGTCGTCCGCCGGAACATACACCGCCTGAATTGAGGTGATCGCGCCGGTGTCCATGTTGGCAATGCGCTCCTCCAGCCCGGACAATTCTGTGCTCATCGTAGGCTGGTAGCCGAGGCGTGACGGCATCTGCCCCATCAGGCCGGAAATCTCCGATCCGGCCTGGATGAAGCGAAAGATGTTGTCGATCAGCAGCAGCACGTCACGGTGCTCGTCGTCGCGGAAATACTCCGCCATGGTCAACGCCGCGTGCCCCACGCTGAAGCGACTTCCCGGCGGCTCGTTCATCTGGCCGAACACCATCACCATATTGGGCAGCACGCCGGCCTCCTTCATGCTCCGGTACAGTTCCTCGCCTTCCCGGCAGCGCTCGCCTATGCCGCAAAAGACGCTGATGCCTTCGTGGTGCCCGACCATGTTGTGGATCATCTCCGTGAGCAGCACGGTCTTGCCCACGCCCGCGCCGCCGAACAGCCCGGTCTTGCCGCCGCGCTCCAGGGGCGACAGCACGTCGATGATCTTGATGCCGGTTTCGAATATCTCGTACTGGGTGGAGCGTCGCGCAAGCGGCGGCGGCGGGCGGTGCACCGAGCGCCACTCGATGCCGGTGGGCGCCGGCAGGCGGTCGATGGCATTGCCGAACACATCGAACATGCGCGAAAGCACCGATCTTCCGACCGGCGCCTTGAGCGGGCCGCCGGTATCGTCCACCGGCATGTCACGCGCCAGCCCCTCCGTCGGCGTCAGCGCGACGCCGCGCACCACATGGGCATCGAGCTGCGACAACACCTCTATGGCAACGCGCCCTTCCTTTCCGGTGCGGAGCAAAGAGTAGATCGGCGGCAGCCGGCCCTCGAAGCGCACGTCGACGACGCTGCCGCGCACCGAGACGATGGTGCCGCGATTGGGGGAACCGGCCTTGTGATTCGGGTTTTCATGGTCGATGGCCATCATCGCGCACGTCTCCCGGTTTGGCTGAAAGGCATGTGGTCAGCGCATGTACCTTCGAGCGTGGTCGCCACCTTCGTCTCTCCACCCGCAAGATGGATTGACTACCCAAGCAGCCCGTGTGCCCCATTGTGTGAACACGCGCCGTGCCTGTCAATAATCAAAAACAGTTAAACCGCGCGCAGGCTGTCTATCAGGCTGGCGACCAGTGCCGTCCAGCCTGTCTGATGCGAAGCGCCCAGGCCGGTGCCGCTGTCACCGTGGAAATATTCGAAAAACAGCAGGTGATCCCGGAAGTGCGGGTCGCGCTGCACTCTTTCCCGGTCGCCGAGCGCCGGCCGGCGATCCGCCCCGTCCATCCTGAACAGGCGAATCTGGCGGCGGGCCAAGTCCTCCGCTATTTCGCGCAACGACAGCAGCTTGCCGGAGCCCGTCGGGTGCTCGACCCGGAACTCGTCACCGTAGTATTGGTGGAAACGGCGCAGCGCGCTGATCAGCAGATAATTGACAGGGAACCAGACCGGGCCGCGCCAGTTGGAATTTCCGCCGAAAAGGCCCGATCCGGACTCCGCCGGCCAGTATCCGACACTGATGGATTCCCCCGCATAGTCGAACACATAGGGCTGCGCGGCATGGACTTTGGACAGGGAGCGGATGCCGTAATCGGACAGGAACTCGGCCTCGTCCAGCATGCGTTCCAGTATGCGCTTCATGCGGAATGCGCGCAGCAGCGACAGCAGGCGGGTCGCGCCCCGCCCCGGCACATCCCAGTGCGAGACCAGCGCGGCGACCTGCGGGTCATACCTGAGAAACCACTCCAGGCGCCGCTTGAAACCGGGCAGGCTGTCCACCAGCTCGGGTTCCAGCACCTCGACGGCAAACAGGGGGATCAGGCCGACGATGGAGCGCACCCTGATCGGCTGCTTGCGTCCGCCGGGCAGGCTCAGGACATCGTAGAAGAACTTGTCCGCCTCGTCCCACAGGCCGATGCCTTCGCCGGCGATGTTGTTCATGGCGGCCGCAATGTAGAGGAAATGCTCGAAGAACTTGGTGGCGATGTCCTCGTACACCGGATTGTGCTGCGCCAGCTCCAGTGCGATGCGCATCAGGTTGAGCGAGTACATCGCCATCCAGCTGGTGCCGTCGGTCTGGTCGATGTGGCCGCCGGCGGGCAACGGCGCGCTGCGGTCGAACACGCCGACGTTGTCCAGCCCGAGGAAGCCGCCCTGGAACACGTTGCGCCCCTCGGTATCCTTGCGGTTGACCCACCAGGTGAAGTTGAGCATGAGCTTGTGGAACACGCGCTCCAGAAAGGCCAGGTCGCCCGTGCCCCCGTTGTGCGCGCGATCGATGCAAAACACCTCCCACGCAGCCCACGCATGCACCGGCGGATTGACCTTGCCGAAGTCCCACTCGCAGCCCGGCAGCTGGCCGTTGGGGTGCATGTACCATTCGCGCGTCAGCAGCACGAGCTGGTTCTTGGCGAATTCCGGATCGATCAGGGCCAGCGGCAAACACTGCAGGGCCAAATCCCAGCTGGCGTACCAGGGGAACTCCCACTTGTCCGGCATGGAAATGATGTCGGCATTGTTGAGGTGTTCCCACTCGCGGTTGCGCCCACGCCGCCTCTCCGGGGGCGGCGGCGGCATGGCGCGATCGCCCTTGAGCCAGCGCGGAATATCGATGTGATAGAACTGCTGGTTCCAGATCAGGCCCGCCAGCGCCTGCCGCTGGATGTGGGCAGCATCCGCGTCGGCGGTTCCGCTCTGCAGCGCTGCATAGAACTCGTCCGCCTCGTCCCCGCGTCTGCTTACAACCGTATCGAAATCCGCGAACGGCGCCTCGACCGCATCGCGCGCCAGGCGCAGGCGCAATACGCGGTGCTGCGCCGCCGGAATTTCCAGCGCATAGTGGGCCGCGGCCTTGGTGCCGGTTGCTTGCGGGTTGATGGCATGCGCGTTTCCCTGGACCAGGTACCGGTGAAATCCGTCCTTGAAGTATGCCTCCGGCCCTGCCCGGTGCGCCGCCGCCGGGAACAGCCGCGGGTTGGTTTCGTTGTCGCAGAACAGCAGCGGCGGGTTTCCCTCGGCGTACCAATAGTAGGTCTTCAACTCTGCATGGCTGGCAACCGCCGCGCCGCTTCCGATGGCGGAGATGCTGGGCCGCCGTGGCTCTCCGCTCCACACCCAGGTATTGCGATACCACAACTGCGGCAGCACGTGAATGCGCGCCGCCTGCGGCCCCCGATTGTGGACGGTGATGCGCATCAGGATGTCGCGCACGCCGTGTTTTGCGTATTCCACCACCACGTCGAAGTAGCGGTCGCCTTCGAATGCGCCGGTGTCCAGCAGCTCGAACTCCGGCGCATCCCTGCCCCGGCGGCGGTTTTGCTCCAGCAGTTCGGTGTAGGGAAATTCCGCCTGCGGGTACTTGTAGAGGTACTTCAGATATGAGTGCGTCGGGGTCCCGTCCAGGTAGTAATACAGCTCCTTTACATCCTCGCCGTGGTTGCCCTCCTCGTTCGCCAGGCCGAACAGGCGCTCTTTCAGGAAGGGATCCCTGCCGTTCCACAGCGCCAGCGACAGGCACAGCCGCTGCTGGCGGTCGCTGAAGCCCGCGAGGCCGTCCTCGCCCCAGCGATAGGCGCGGCTCCGGGCATGATCGTGCGGAAAGTAATCCCAGGCTTCGCCATCGGCGCTGTAATCTTCGCGCACCGTACCCCACTGGCGTTCGCTGAGATAGGCCCCCCACAGGTCCCACGGCTGCGCACCGGCATTCCGCTCGGCCAAGCGGCGCTGTTCCGCGCCGGAAGGCGGGAAAGCGGCCACGCTCGGTTCGCTGGATGATGGCATGAGCAATTTTTCGTGTGCGCAAGCGCACGGGCGCTAGACCGGCTTATCGATTTGCCACGACGATTTTTGCCTTGTCGACGATGTTGTCCACGGTGAAGCCGAAATGCCGGAAGTTCTCCGGCCCGGGCGCACTGGCGCCGAAGCGGTCGAGGCCGATCACTGCGCCATGGTCCACCCATTCGCACCAGCCGAAGGAGGCGGCGGCCTCGACCGCCAGGCGTGCCTTGACCTGCGGCGGAAGGACGTCGTCGCGGTAGGACTGCGGCTGCGCGCGGAACAGGTCGAAGCTGGGCATGCTGACCACCCTGGCATCGATGCCTTCCTCGTTCAGCCGCTCGTGCGCCGCCATGACCAGCGCCACCTCGGAGCCGCTGGCAAGCAGGATGACGTCGGGGCGGCTTCCCTGTTCCCACGACAGGACATAGCCTCCACGCAGCACGCCCGAAGCGTCCGCCGTCTTCATGCGGTCGAACACCGGCAGCGCCTGGCGGCTGAGCACCAGCATGGTGGGCCCGTCCTTGCGGGCGATGGCGGCGCGCCAGGCATAGGCCACCTCGTTCGCATCCGCCGGACGGATGACGCTCAGGTTGGGCATCGCGCGCAGCGAGGCGAGCTGCTCCACCGGTTGGTGGGTCGGCCCATCCTCGCCGAGCCCGACCGAGTCGTGTGTCATCACGTAGATCACCGGCAAGCCGCTCAATGCCGCCAGCCGGATGGCGGGCCGCGCGTAGTCGGTGAAGATCAGGAAAGTCGCGGCATACGGCCTGATGCCGCCGTGCAGCGCCATGCCGGAGGATGCCCCGCACATGACATGCTCGCGTATGCCCCAGTGGAGATTGCGGTGCTGATAGCCGCCTTTCTCGAAATCTCCGGAATCCTTGAGCAGGGTGTCGGTGGACGGCGCAAGGTCCGCGCTGCCGCCCATGAGCCAGGGGATTTCCTGCGCAATACTGTTGAGCACCTTGCCGGAGGCCACCCGGGTCGCCATCGGCCCATCCTGCGGGAGGAACTCGGGCAGAGTGGCATCCCAGTTCTCGTGCGGCTCGCCGCGCAGCGCAGCCTCGAACCGGGCGGCAAGTTCCGGGTAGGCGTCGCGGTAGGCGGAAAGCTTATCCTGCCACGCGGCTTCGCGCTGCGCGCCCTTGAGGCGCACCTCGTGCATGTGGGCCACGGCCTGCTCGGGCACCAGGAACTTTGCGTCACGCGGCCAGCCGTAGGCATCCTTTGCCAGCCGCACCTCGTCCTCGCCCAGGGGCGCGCCATGCGCCTTGGCAGTGTCCTGCGCGTGCGGCGCGCCGTAGCCGATGTGGGAGCGCAGTATGATGAGCGAGGGCCGGTCCGTCGTGTGAATGGCATTGGCGTAACCTTGCTCCAGCGCAGCGAGGTCGTTGGCCGCATCGCCCAGATTCTGCACATGCCAGTGATACGCCTCGAAGCGCCGCGCTACGTCGTCTGAATAGGCGAGCTTGGTGTCGCCCTCTATGGTGATGTGGTTGTTGTCATACAGCACGATCAGCTTGTCCAGCCCGAGATGCCCGGCCAACGACGCCGCCTCGTGCGACGCACCTTCCATCAGGTCGCCATCGCTGCAGAAGACGTAGGTATGATGGTCCACGATGTGGTGGTCCGGACGGTTGAATACCGCGGCGAGATGCGCCTCGGCCATCGCCATACCGACTGCGTTCATCAATCCCTGGCCGAGCGGCCCGGCGGTGACCTCCACACCGGGCACGATGCGCTCGGAATGCCCGGGGGTCAGGGACCCCCATTGGCGGAAGCGCTTGATCTCGTCCAGGGGCAGGTCATATCCGGTCAAGTGCAGCAGGGAATAGAGCAGCATAGATGCATGCCCGGCGGACAGCACGAAGCGATCGCGGTTGAACCAGTGCGGGTTGGCCGGGTTGCAGCGCAGGAAGCGGGTCCACAGCACATAGCCCGCCGGGGCCAGTGCCATGGGGGTGCCCGGATGCCCGGAATTCGCCTGCTGCACCGCATCCATCGCCAGCGTGCGCATGGTGTTGATGCACAGCCAATCGATGGAGTGGGCGGCTATCGTGCCGCCGGAGACTGGGTAGTCCATTTCCGCCTCCGTTCCTCACCGCTCCCCTGCTGCGCACCGGCAGCCCGCCGTTCCTGGGCCATGGCCGGCAGGGCCTGTTCGAGGGTTTCCATCAGATGATCGTACGGCTCGCAGAATTTCTGGTCGCCTTCATCCTCGAGCTGCTGGGTGACGCGATCCATGTTGATTTCCAGCTCCGGCAGTTTTCCCAGCACGCGATAGGCCATATCGACATCGTGCTCGATGCGCACCTTGGGGTCGCCGTGATCGCGATAGGCATTGAGCGTGGCGACCGGCACCGTGTTGATGGTATCCGGCCCGATCAGTTCATCGACATACTTGACGTCGCTGTATTCCGGATCCTTGGTGCTGGTGCTGGCCCACAGCAGCCACTGGATGCGCGCGCCGCGAGCCGCGAGTCGCTTGAACCGGTCGCCGCCGAATATCTCGCGGTATATCTGGTAAGCCGCCTTCGAGTTGGCCACCGCGACCTGGCCACGCAACTCACCGGCGAGTGCGCCGGCGGCCCCGTTCCCCTTGACTATTTTGTCCAGCAGCGGGTCCACCAGCGTATCCATGCGGCTCACGAAGAAGCTGGCGACAGAGGAAAGGCCTGCTACCGGCTGTCCCTGGCCGATGCGGTCTTCAAGGCCTCCGAGATAGGCGTCGGCCACCTGGCGGTAGCGCGGCAATCCGAACAGCAGGGTCACGTTGATGTTGATTCCCTCGCCGATCAGCTGCCGGATGGCGGGCAGACCCTCGTTGGTGGCGGGAACCTTGATGAAGACGTTGGGGCGGTCGAGCGCGGCCCACAGATGGCGGGCTTCGCGGACCGTGCCGGCGGTATCGTGCGCAAGATGCGGGTTGACCTCCAGGCTGACATAGCCACCCTTGCCGGATGTCTTGTCGTAAACCGGCCGGAACACATCGGCGGCCTCCTGCACATCCTTGACGCTGAGCGACTCGAAAATGGCCTGCGGGTCCTTGCCGGACCTTGCCAGCGCCCGGATGTCTTCGTCGTAGTCGTGGCTGTCGAGGATTGCCTTCTCGAAGATGGAGGGGTTGGAAGTCATGCCGCGCAGGCCGTCATTTTCGATCAGGCGTTTGAGCTCTCCGCCACGGATCAGGTCCCGGCGGATGTAATCCAGCCAGATCGATTGCCCCAGAATCTCCAGTTCCTGCAACGGGTTTGCTTTCATGACGGCGTGGTCCTCTCAGATGACTGCGCTCAACCGGCGCAGCGCGGGGCGGCCTCGGATTGCATCGAATCCCTAAGGAAACGCTGAGTAAGTCCCGATTCGTCATTCCGGCGAAGGCCGGAACCAGCGATTTCAATGAACTGGACACCGGCCTCCGCCGGTGCGACTTATTCGGCGTTTCCCTAACATAATCGCTATGCCGGAAATATGATGTACCCATTTCCCCGTAATTTCCACCGGGCCATATCAACCGGATTTCTCGCGATGCCCACCGAACTCGAAGCGCAGCGCGGACAGCAGCTTGTCAGCGTAATCCGCCTCCCCGCGTGAAGCGAAGCGCCCGAACAGCGCGGCCGCGAGCACCGGGGCAGGCGTACCCGATTCCACGGCGGCCATGGCAGACCAGCGCCCTTCGCCAGAATCCGACACATGCCCGCCGAAGCCGCTGAGGGTGGGGTCCTGGCGCAGGGCGTGCGCGGTCAGGTCGAGCAGCCAGGAGCCAATGACGCTGCCGCGGCGCCACAGTTCTGCGACCTCGGCCACGTCTATCTCGTAGCAGAGGGCTTCAGGCTCGCGCAGGGGCGCAGTCTCGGCATCGGTTGCATGCACCGCGCCGCCCGCGTTGGCATGACGCAGGATGTTGAATCCCTCGGCATAGGCCGCCATCAGCCCGTACTCGATGCCGTTATGCACCATCTTGACGAAGTGTCCGGCGCCGGCCGGCCCGCAGTGCAGGTATCCCAGCTCCGCGCTCGCCGGCTTGCCGCTGCGTCCCTCGGTACGCCGCTCAGTTTCTAGGCCGGGCGCAAGCGAGGCGAATACGCTGTGCAACCGCGAGGCGGCTGCGGCCTCGCCGCCTATCATCAGGCAATAGCCGCGCTCCAACCCCCATACCCCGCCGCTCACCCCCACATCGAGATAGTGGATGGAGGACGCGGCAAGGCTCCGGGCGCGCGCGATGTCATCCTTGTAGTAGGAATTACCGCCATCGATGATGGTGTCGCCCGCCGCGAGCAGCGGCACCAGATCGGCCAGGGTTTGCTCCACCGCCGCGGCAGGCAGCATGAGCCATACCGTGCGCGGCGCGCTCAGTTTGCTCACGAGATCGGCCAGACTGGCCGCCGGGGTCGCCCCTTCCTGGGCCAGGGTCTGCACCGGCCCGCTGCTGCGATTGAACACCACGCAGTGGTGCCCAAAGCGCAGCAATCTGCGCACCATGTTTCCTCCCATCCGTCCCAGCCCCACCATCCCGATCTGCATGTCGTCCTCCTCAGTGTGGCGCGGCCAGTTCATCCGGCAACGCGGCCCGGTCAACGTGCCACTCCGCATCAAGCACCCGCGCCGCGGGCAGCGCCGCGCCGCGCACCATGCGCTGCAATGCCTCGCGTTTTGCCGCCCCCGACACCAGGAATATCTTGCTCCTGGCCCCGTTCAGCGCGCACAGTCCCAGCGACACGCGCTCGGGTGGCGGCTTGGGAGCGTTGAACACCGGCACGACGGTCTCGTCCACTTCCGTCGCCGGATTGCCAGGGAACAGGCTGGCCGTGTGGCCGTCCTCCCCCACGCCCAGCAACACGAGATCGAACGGCAAGGCATGCTGCACCAGCTCGGCATATTCCAGCGCGGCGATGCGCGCGCCCCTTTCGGCCAGCGTGACATGCACGTTGTCGCGCGGAATCGCCACATGCCTGAGCAGCGCGTCCCAAGCCATGGCGTCGTTGCGGCGCGCATCGCCGCAGGGCAGGCAGCGTTCATCGCCAAAGTAGACGTGCACATGTTTCCAATCGACCAGCGACCGCCGCAGACATTCGTAGCAGTGGCGAGGGGTCTCGCCCCCCGCCAGGGCGACGCGGAACAGGCCGCGCTCGCCGATGGCATGCGCCGACACCTGCGCTATGCGCTGCGCGACCGCGGCACACATGTCATCGGGGGTGTCGTGCACAATGAAAGAGTACGCCCAGGGCGGACAGGGATGGATTGCCTGCGCTGCTTTCATTTTCCACCTCCTTCTGCGCACCGCGCGCCGCGATGCATTGATCACGCCGGCTTCGCCAGAGTCGGCGTCAGCCAGTTGTTGCCATCCCGCGCAATGAGCGACTCGGCCATTTCCGGACCCCATGACCCGGCGGCATAATTAGGAAAGTCCGGCGCCGGGTTATCGGCCCAGGCTTCCAGCACGGGCATCAGGAATTTCCACGCGGCCTCCACCTGGTCGGCGCGCATGAACAGCGTGGCATCACCGGTCATCACGTCCCACAGCAGGGTTTCGTAGTCGGCCGGGGTCTCCACCTGGAATGCCTCCTTGTAGCTGAATCGCATGTCTATCGGCCTCAGGCGCAGCTGCGAGCCGGGTTCCTTGGCCATGAACTTGAACACGATCCCCTGCTCCGGCTGTATCTGCACGACCAGCCGCGCCGGCTGCGCATTGAGCCCTGCGGAGGCCGGGAAGGCGTGGTGCGGCACGTCGCGAAAGCGAATGGAAATTTCCGATACCGTGCCCGCCATGCGCTTGCCGGTGCGCAGGTAGAACGGCACATCCTGCCAGCGCCAGTTGTCCACGTAGAGCTTGAGCGCAGCATAGGTTTCGGTGTTGGACCGGGGGTCCACCTCCGGCTCCTTGCGGTAGCTTGCCATCCGCGATCCCTCGATCCAGCCTTCATCGTACTGGCCCCGCGCGGCGTACTCCGCCACCTTGTCGCCGGTGATCGGGCGCAGCGCATGCAGCACGTCCACCTTCCGGTCGCGGATGTCGTCGGCCTCGTAGGCCACCGGCGGTTCCATGGCAACCAGGCACAGCAATTGCAGCAGGTGGTTCTGCACCATGTCGCGCAGCGCGCCTGCGCGCTCGTAGTAGCTGCCGCGTTTTTCCACGCCGATGGCTTCGGCCACCGTGATGGTCACATGATCCACATAGCGGCGGTTCCAGATCGGCTCAAATACGGGGTTGGCGAAGCGCATGGCCAGGATGTTCTGCACTGTCTCCTTGCCCAGGAAGTGGTCGATGCGGAATATCTGTTGCTCCGAAAAATGCCGGCACAGCACCTCGTTGATCTCTCGAAACGACTGCAAATCGTGGCCCAATGGCTTTTCCACCACCACCCGCACCTGTTCCCGATCCCGCGCGAGGCCCGCATCGCCCAGCCCGCACACGACGGAGACGACCAGGGAGGGCGGCGTCGCCAGATAAAACACCTTGGCCGCCTTGCCCTGCCATTCTTCTTCGCAAGCGGCCAGAATCCTGCCGATCTCGGAGAAGCAGGCGGCATCGCCGAGATCCGACCGGAAGTAGCGGATCATGCCGGCGAATGCCTGCCACTGTGCTTCTGCCGGGTCGCCGTGGCGCGAATGCCGCGCCACGCCCTCCAGGTAATGGCTCGCCAGCGCAGCCGCGTCGATGTCTGCACGTCCCACACCCACCAGAACAAATCGCTTCGGCAGCCGCCCCGCGGTGAACAGGTCGAACAGCGCCGGAACGATTTTGCGCCACGAAAGATCGCCGCCCGCCCCGAACAGGATGAACAGCGTGTCGCGCAGGTCGGCTTCCGTTTTCACGGTGCGGCTCCCGTCGGCGGCTCCTCGCCCTGCTCCCCGGCGAGCGGCTTCATCCTCTCGCCGGCCACCAGCAGGTACACCGCAGGCACCACCAGCAAGGTGAAGAAGGTGCCGATAGCAAGCCCGCTGGCAATCACCAGCCCCATGTTGAAGCGCGACGCCGCACCGGCGCCGCTGGCGCCGAGCAGGGGAATGACGCCCAGCACCATGGCAGCAGTCGTCATCAGGATGGGTCGCAGCCGGATGCTGGCCGCCGTCTCGATCGCCTCCCGCTTGTCTTTTCCCTCGCTCCGCAGATTGTTGGCGAACTGGACAATCAGGATCCCGTGCTTGCTGACCAGGCCCATGAGCGTCACCAACCCGACCTGCGTGTAAATGTTGAGGCTGGCGCCGCCCATCCCCAGGGCGATGAAGACCAGCGCCCCCGCGATGGACATCGGCACCGAAACCAGGATGATGAATGGATCGCGGAAGCTCTCGAATTGCGCCGCCAGGGCGAGATAAATGATGACCATCGAAAAGGCAAACATCGACCCGAAGCCGCTGGATTCCTGCACGAACTGGCGCGACAACCCGCCATAGTCTATCGAGTAGCCTCGAGGCAAGGTTCTGCCGGCGAGGTCCTTGAGGTAGCCGAGCGCATCACCCGTCGTGACGCCGGGCACCGTCACGCCCTGCAGGGTCGCCGCATTGAGCTGCTGGAAATGGTTCAGCGCTTCCGGCGCGGTCTGGTTCGTGATGCGCACCACGCTGGACAGCGGCACGGAGGTCCCGTTTGCGGCGCGCACATAGTAGTCAAGCAGCTGCGATGTGTTCAGGCGGTAACGCTGCTGCACCTGCGGAATGACCTTGTATGACCTGCCGGACAGGCTGAAGTAATTGACATAGCCGCCGCCGAGCATGGTCGCAAGCACATTGCCGATCTCCTGCATGGAAAGACCGAGCAAGGCCGCCTTGTCGCGATCTATCTCGATGGTGGACTGCGGCAGGTCTATGCGCAGATCGGAGTTGAGGAACATGAACAGGCCGCTTTTCTGCGCCTGCTGCAGGAACTCCTGCGTTACGTCATTGAGCCGGCTGAAGGGCTCGGTGGTGCCGATGACGAATTGCACTGGCAGTCCGCGCGCACCGGGCAGCGATGGCGGCTGGAAGGCGGCGACCTGCGCCCCCGCGATGTGGTTGAGCTCCTGCTGGATGACGGGCTGCAGCTCATTGGTGGTCTTCTCGCGTTCATCCCACGGCTTGAGCACCATGCCGGCGAACATGCGGCCGGGCAGCGCGAACTGAAACACGTGGTCCGTCTCCGGGTGCGCCGCATAGATTCGGTAGTTCTGCTGCGCGTATAGTATCTGCTGATCTATCGTCGCATTGGGTGCCGGAGTCAGGTAGGCGATGATCACGCCCTGGTCCTCCTGCGGTGCAAGCTCGTGCTTGGCGCTCGCATACAGGAAATAGATGCTGCCCAGAACGATCACCGCAAACACGCCGGTCACCGGCAGAAAGTCGAGCGAACTGTGGAGCGTACGCAAGTAGACGCCGCGGATCCTGTCGAAGCCCGCGTCGATGGAACGCACTACGCGCGATTCCAGGCTGGCCTCGCCGCCGTGATGCGGCCGAAGCAGGCGCGAACACATCATCGGCGACAGGGTCAGCGCCACGACGGCCGACATCGTCACCGTGCCCACCAGGGTGAAGGCGAATTCGGTGAACAGGGCACCGGTCAACCCGGCCTGAAACCCGATCGGCACGTACACCGAAATCAGCACTATCGTCATGGCGATGATGGGGGCGGCAAGCTCGCGCGCGGCCAGCATTGCCGCCTCCATGGGTTTTGCTCCAGACTCGATGTGGCGGTGAACGTTTTCCACCACGATGATGGCGTCGTCCACCACCAGCCCGATGGCCAGCACGAAGGCCAGCAGCGTCAGCAGGTTGATGGAAAATCCGAATATCAGCATCATGGTGAAGGTGCCGATGAGGGACAGCGGAATGGCGATCACCGGGATCATGACTGCCCGGGGCGAACCCAGAAACGCGAACACCACCAGCGTGATGACCAGCAGCGCCTCAAGCAGGGTCTTGACCACCTCGCGGATGGAGCTGTTGACGAACTTGGTGGAGTCGTACACGATGCGCCCCTGGACGCCCTGCGGCAGCTGCGCCTGGATCTCCGGCAGCGCTGCCCGCACGCCCTTGGTCACGCTGAGCAGGTTGGCGGCGGGCGCAACCTGGATGCCGATGTACACTGCGCTCTTGCCGTCGAAGGCCACCTGGCTTTCGTAATTCTCGGCGCCCAGGGTCACGTTGGCGACATCCTCCAGGCGCACCATGGCATTGCCGGACTGACGGATGATCAAGTTACGGAATTCCTCCACAGAGTGCAGGCTGGTGGAGGCATTCAGGTTGGTCTGCACCATGAGTCCCTTGGTGTTGCCCACGCCCGCCAGGAAGTCGTTTTGCGCCAGCGCATTGGCGACATCATTGGGGGTCAGGCCGTACGCGGCGAGCTTCTTCGGGTCCAGCCATGCGCGCAGCGCGAAGTTCTTCGCCCCCAGGAGCTCTGCGGTCTGCACGCCCTCCACGGCCTGCAGCTTGGGCTGCACCACGCGCAGCAGGTAATCGGTAATATAGTTGGGCGGCAGCACATCGCTGTAGAAGCCGATGTACATCGCATCTATGGTCTGCCCGATGCTGATGGTCAGCACCGGCTTCTGCGTCTGCGGGGGCAGCGCATTGAGCACCGAAGTGATCTGGGTGTTCATCTCGGTCAGCGCCTTGTCCGAATCGTAGTTGAGCTTGAGGTTCGCCGTAATCACGCTGCTGCTGTTGGTGCTGCTCGAGGTCATGTAGTCGATGCCGTTGACCTGGGCAATGGCGTTCTCCAACGGCGTGGTGATGAACCCGGCCACCAGGTCGGGATCCGCGCCGAAATAGGTTGTGCTGACCGTAATTACCGCATTTTGCGTGCGCGGAAACTGGAATATCGGCAAAGCCCCGAACGAGCGCAGGCCGAGCACGAGCAGAGCCATGCTCACGACGATGGCCAGCACCGGACGCCTGATGAAAATATCGGTGAATTTCATGGCCGTTGTCCTTTGTCGGTCCGCCCGCTCACCTCATTCGAATTTTGCCCGCGCCATGGTCCAATCCGTCACTGGTCCGACGGCTGCGGATTGGGCTCGTTGGTCGGCTGGACCTCGTTATTCACAATGATCGGCGACCCGTTGTGCAGCTTGACCTGCCCGGCGGTGACGACCTCATCGCCTTCCTTCACGCCCTTCACAATGGCCACCTGGTCGCCTCGCGTGTCACCGGTCGTCACGAACACCTGTCTGGCAACCAGCTTCGCTTTACCCTTCTCGTCCGTGCCGTCGCGCTCGGCCAGATACACGATGTTCCCGTAAGGGTTGTAGCTGACTGCAGTCTGCGGCAGTGTGAGATAGCGTTGCGGGCCACCCGCAGCTATCTCCACCGTAGCGTACATACCGGGCAGCAGCTTGTGCTGAGAATTCTTCAGTTCCACGCGCACTTTCACGTTCAGCGTGCTGCTGTCCACCTCCGGATTGATCACCGCTATTCGCCCGCTGAACTGCTCATTGGGATAGGCGTCGGTCTTCGCCGACACCTTCTGCCCCACGTGAATCAGGCTGATGTTTTGCTGTGGCACGGAGAAATCGAGATAAATCGGGTCCATTGACTGCAGCGACACCAGCGGGGTTCCTGCATTGACGTATTGCCCCACGTTGACATTACGGATGCCGACGCGGCCGGAAAACAGCGCGTGGATGAACTTCTTCTCTACCAGCGCGCGCTGCTCCGCGACAGCGGCTGTTGCCTCGTCGACGGCAGCCCGGTCCACGTCCAGCACCTGCTGGCTGACGCCCTTGAACTCGAATTGCTGCTTGTCACGCTCGTAGGTCGTCCTGGCCAGTGTTGCGGCCGCCCGCAGCGAATTCAGTTTCGCAATATCGTTGTCCGCAACCAACTCCACCAGCACCACGCCCTTTTGGACATCCTGGCCCTGCCTGAAATGGATCGCGCGCACGATACCGGATACTTCCGAGCTGACTTCGACGCCCTGTATCGCGCGCACGCTGCCGACCGCAGCCAGGTGCGGCTGCCATTCCTGGTACCCGGCGCGTATCGTCGAGACCGTCTGCGGCGCATTGCCCGCAGACGCCATGTATTGCTTAATCATCCTGGCCTTGAATGCCTGGAAGCCGAATATCCCGCCGAACACCACGGCGACCAGAACCAGCATGATCACCATACGTTTCTTCATGGTCGCTGCCTCCTTCCGCACGGGGCGCTGAGCCCTTTCATTTTCCGGCTCCCGGTTGGCTAGCCGCCTGTGCCTGCTCCCGGTTCCACCAGCCGCCGCCCAATGCCTGGAACAGCGCAGCGGTGTCCGCATAACGAACCGCCCTCGCCTGGGCCAGCGCAATCACGGTCTGCTGATAGGCCTGCTGTGCATTAAGCAGCGCGAGGTAATTCGCGGCGCCGGCCTGGTATTGTTTGCGCGCGATGTCCAGGCTTTCGGTGGCAGACTGCGCCGCCAGCGTCTGGGCCTGCAGGATGCCGGCGTCTAACTGCAGTGCGTCGAGTACGTTCGCCACATCCTGGAACGCCGAGAGCACGACGCTGCGGTACTGCGCCGCCGCCCCGTCATAGGCGGCAACGGCGGCGCGGCGCTCGTGCTTGAGGGCGCCGCCACGGAACAGCGGCTGGGCGAGGCTGGCACCCAGGTTCCAGATGCCCGACCCCGGCTTGAACAGGCTCCCCGCCGTGGTGGCAACGGAACCGGCGCCGCCGCTGATGGTGAATTGCGGGAGCATGTTCGCGGTTGCCACGCCGATGCCGGCGCTGGCGGCGTGCAACAGGGATTCCGACGCGCGCACGTCGGGCCGCTGCTCGACCAGCCTGGAGGGCAGGCTTACCGGCAAGTCCTGCGGAAGCTCCAGCGTTGAGAGGTCGAACTGGTCGAGTTCTGCTTCGCTGGGAAAGCTCCCGGCGAGCGCGGCCAGTTGGTTGCGGAGCAGCGCCAATTGCTTTTCCAGCAGTGGCAAGGCGGCACGGGTTTGCGCCAGCGCCGTCCGTTGCGCGAGAACGCTCGATCCCGACACCGCGCCCACATTCAACTGGCGCTCCAGCAGGCCGAGCTGCTGGCTTTGCACGTCGATGATGTCGCGCGTGGCGGCAATCTGCGCGCGCAACGAGGCCTCCTGGACGGCAGTGGTCACCACGTTGGCCGCCAGCGTGATATAGGCACCCTCAAGCTGGAAGCGCTCGAACTCGGCCTCGGCTTGCAGCACTTCCACCGTCCGCCGCGCCGCCCCGAATATGTCCAGCCCGTAGGAAACGCTGACCGAGGCGTTATACACCGTGAACAGCGAGCCGGGGCTGGCCGGAAGCCCGAACTGGGCGCCGCGCACTTGCATCCGAGTGGCCGATGCGTTGGCATTGACTGCGGGAAGCAGCGCGCCCTCGGCCGCATAGGCATTTTCCTGGGCCTGCCGCAACGTGGCCTGCGCCGCCTGCAGGCTGGGATTGGCCTTCAACGCGCGCTCCACCAGATGGTTCAGCGGCGGCGAATGGAACAAGGTCCACCACTGCGCGGAGATGTCCATACCCGGGACGAGATGCTGCACCGGCCCGGCCGAACCGCCAGCCGCACCGATGCTCGCAGGCAGAGGCCTGGCAGTGTATCCCCGGACCTCTGGAGGTGGCGGGCGCTTGAAATCCGGCCCGACCGCACACCCGCCGGCCAGCGAGGTGATGGCGAGAACGGCTGCAAGTCTTGCTGTCGAATTGTTCACGATGCGCCCACCGCATTGAAATCCATGGCTGGACCGTCAGCACGCTGAGAGGGCGGCACGGCCCCGCGGAACCGAAGGATGAAGCGGTCTGCAAGGCTACAAGTCGAACCGGTTTGCCGCGCCGATCGGAGCTGACCGCTTTGCCGCTTGTTGGTTGTCCCATTAGACATCCTTACAAATGGGAAAACAATCGGGAAAGCACGGTAACCTGACTACGGAAAATCAGGTAGGGAGTCGGGGGGCCGGGCGGCGATAGCGCCTGCCGCACAAAACGAACCGCCGCGTTCGCCCCCGCAAACCGGCAGGCGCGAGAAAAGGGGGCGGAAGAGAGTCGGAGTCGAACCGACCTAAGCACGCTGGCGTGCTTAACCGGATTTGAAGTCCGGCCGTCCCACCGGGAGAGCGAATCTCTTCCGTGATTGCATTTCATTATACCCGGCCGCGTTCACAGCATCGGGCCGTCCTGCCGCAGGCGATGCGCGTCGCCGGTGCGCCGGGTGTAGCCTATCCTGTCGAAGAATTCCAGTATCTGGATGGCGAGCTTGCGGCCTGCGCCTATTTGGTCGCGGAATTCCCCGGCACGGGCGCAGCCGCGCGTCTCGGCCAGTTCCCTGACGGTGGCCGCGAGCGAGGCAACGGCGCCTTTCGTGAAGTAGTGATCGTGCGCAACCAGGTAAACGTCTCCCGCCCGCACGGCACGGCTCAGCAGCAGGCGCACGGACTCTTCGGCAACGGCGAGCGCGGCGGCTATCTCCCTGATTCGCGGCGGTTGCAGCAAATCCGCCTCAAGCTGCGGCAGAACGCGCTGCCACAGATGCTCCTCCTCGGGCGTGCGCCTCAGCCTATGTCCCGGTAAATGCAGCCATGGCCCGCTCTGGGCGATATGCGCGGACGCCAACAGTTCGTCGAGCAAGGCAAGAAAGACCGGCTGCGCCAGCGCCGGCAGCGCCATGCGATGCAGACGCGCGCGGTCGGGCCCGAGCACATCCGGCGCCTGATCGTGCGCCCGGGCCAGACGCTCCAGGACGGATTGTTTCAGTGCGGCCCAGCGCGCGGGCATAAAGCCGGCGATGACTGGCGGTGCGGCAACCACATGGATGGGCAGGCTTTGCCACAGTGCTTGCGCATGCTCCGGCCGTATGTTCCTGGACTGCAAGAAGCGGCCGAGATCCACCCCGCCCAGAGAACTTTCCACGGCATGAGCAAGCGCGCTGCCTGCGTCCGTTTCCTGCATATTGCGCAGCTCCGCGATACGCGCCGGGCTGCGGCGATTCCGTGCCGGCGGAAACGGGTCCAGCGCGCGGCCACCGCCCAACGTGCGGGTCGCGGACTGATCGCGCAGAATGAACCGGTCGCCGTTGAGCACGCACACAGGCTTTTCGGTGACGATCTGGACCATGGCGGCACCGCCGGGTTCGATGGCTGTGCCCTCCAGCACCGCGACCCGCGCCATGACATCCGCGGCAGCGAGATGCAGGTGCACGGGCGTCCAGTGCCTGAGCGCCTTATTCTCGGCGGCGAGTATCCGGCAGTGGGCGTCGAAGCGCTGAACAGGCGCGTGTATCCTGGAATCCAGCAACCAGTGCCCGCGGTGCAGCTCGCCTTTGCCGAGCCTGGCACCGGCAATGTTCAGCGCGCAACGCTGGCCTGCGCGCCCGGCGTCGGACGCCCGGTTCTGGGCATGGATTGCGCGAACCCGGACTTCCGTGCCGGACGGCGAAATCACGAGCCGGTCGCCCACGCGCACCTCGCCTGAATGGGCGGTGCCGGTGACGATGATGCCAGCGCCATCCAGCGTAAACGAGCGATCCACCGCCATGCGGAAATGGCCTGAGGCAGCACGCGCCGGCAGCTCCACCGCCGCCCTCTCCAGGTACGCGCGCAGCGCCGGCACGCCCTGGCCGGAAGGCGCGGACACCGGGAACACCGGGCTTTGCGCCAGGCGCGTGCCGGCCAGCAAGGCCCGTGTTTCCACGCTTGCGGCGGCCAGGCGTTCCGGGCTCACCCGATCGGTCTTGGTGAGCGCCACCGCACCGCGGGCGACGCCGAGCAGATCGAGGATGGCGAGATGTTCGCGCGTCTGGGGCATGGGGCCGTCATCGGCGGCGATCGCCAGCAGCAGGAAGTCGATGCCGGTCGCGCCGGCCAGCATGTTGTGAACCAGCCTTTCATGCCCCGGCACATCGACAAACCCGAGCGTTTGCCCGTTCGGCATCGGCGTGTAGGCAAAGCCCAGATCTATGGTGATGCCGCGCTCCTTTTCTTCCTTAAGGCGGTCTGCATCCACGCCGGTAAGCGCCTTCACCAGCGATGTCTTTCCGTGGTCGATGTGGCCGGCGGTGCCTATGATCATTGCGCAAATTTCATGGCCGGAGCTTCAGTTGCCCGATCTGCGCAGCCAGTTCGCCCGTGTGTGCCGTTTCCAGGCAGCGCAAGTCGAGACAGAACGCGCCTTCGGTAATGCGACCGATCACCGGCACCGGCAGGCTGCGGAACGCGTGCTCGACTTTCCTCACCACGGCGCCCGCACCCCTGCCGCGAACCAGCGGAGCAATCGCGATGCCCATGCTGGGCAACATATCCACGGGCAGCGAGCCGCTCCCGATCTGGGTGTGGCAAGGCTTGAGCGCAGCGCCCGCCACGCCCGCGACAGCGCCCTCGACGTCCGGCAACAACTGTCGCGCGACAGCCTCGATTTCCGCCAGGGGGCGCGCGAGCAGGCGCAGGGTGGGCAGTGTTTGCGTCAGGCGCTCCGGGTCGAGGTACAGGCGCAACACGGCCTCCAATGCGGCATAAGTCATCTTGTCCACCCGCAATACGCGCTTCAACGGATTCTTCTTGATCCTGGCAACCAGATCCTTGCGGCCGACGATGATCCCGGCTTGCGGGCCGCCCAGCAACTTGTCGCCGCTGAAGGTCACCAGATCGATGCCGCTCTCCAGCGCCTCCTGCGGCGTGGGCTCCGCAGGCAGGCCATAACGCGCGAGGTTTATCAGCGTGCCACTGCCCAGGTCCGCCATCACCGGCAGGCCGTGCTCCCGCGCAAGCGCGCCCAGCATCTGTTCGGAGACGGACGCGGTGAATCCCTGAATCGCGTAATTGCTGGTATGCACCTTCAGCAGCAGCGCGGTCCGGGATGAAATCGCTTCCGCAAAATCCCTTATGTGCGTGCGATTGGTGGTGCCGACTTCCCTGAGCCTGCAGCCGGCGCGCGCCATGATGTCCGGCACGCGGAACGAGCCGCCGATTTCCACCAGTTCGCCCCGCGACACGATGACTTCTTTGCGCAGCCCCAGCGTGTTCAGCGCGAGGAACACCGCAGCGGCATTGTTGTTGACCACGGTGGCCGCCTCGGCACCGGTCAGCCCGCACAGCAGGTCCTCCACCAGCGCGTCGCGGTCTCCTCGCGCCCCGCTGCCGAGATCGTACTCCAGGTTGCACGGCCGGGTCATGGCGTTGACCACGGCCGCCACGGCGGACTCTGGCAGCAGCGCCCGCCCCAGGTTGGTGTGCAGGACAGTGCCGGTCAGGTTGAACACCGGTCGCAGTGCGGGGCGGGAAGCTTGTTCCAGCGCATGCCTCAGGCGCGCCGCGAGCGCGGGCTCCGAGAATGTTCCCGGCGGCAAGGTTTCTCCGCTCGCGGCGCAGTCCCGCAGGGCAGCCAGGAGCGTGCGAACCGATGCCAGCACCGGCCCCCTGCCGTATTCGGCAATCAATGCCCGTGTGGCAGCCATGTTGAGGACACGGTCCACGGATGGAATGCCAAGCAGCATGGGGGTCGCTGCTTGTCTGGACACTATACCGGCTTGGTCTGGCATGGGCTCTGGGTGGGATTACTCGGCTGCCGCCGTCATCAGGAACAGGTTGGGGCCGCTTCTCGATTTGCCGGCGGCATCCATCAGCAGGTCCAGCGTCAGGGTGGACAAGTCATCGGCAACCGGATCGGCGTGCGGATCCTTGTCCATGTAGGCGATCTTGAGATACCCGCCGCATGCATCGCAGGACTCGGCCTTGACCGCGCCCGAGGCGCCGTCGATGGCATAGTAGGCGATTCCTTCTGTGGACTCGCAGTTGCTGCACTTGACGCGGACCATGTGCCACTGCGTTTCGCACAGCGAACAGCTGAGATAGCGCAAGCCCTGTTCCGCGCCGCCGATGCGCACGATGCTGGCGACCGGGGCGGAGGCGCAGGCGGGGCACAGATTGGAGCAGGCGCCCGTGCCGAAGGATGCGGCACCTAGTTCAGCCACCATATGAGCCCAATATACCTGCAGGGCGGCAGCGGCAAAGGGCGCCGCCGCGAGGTCGATTGCCGCGTACCGGCCGGACAGAATGGCGTCCGCCATCGCCTCCAGCGAATCGGCATCCATCAACTGCAGCCGGGCAATTGCCTTTTTTGACACAGGCGTGGCGTTATCCTTCACCCGCTCCGCGATCTGATCCAGCGCCTCGCGCCAGGCCGGGCTGCGCCGCCAGCTCTGGGCGGAAAGCGGCGGCATGCCATGCTCGCGGCAAAGCTTGATTTGCTCCGGCGATGGCAACGGCACCCTCGGAAAGGCGTCCAGCGCCGTTTGCTGCGCGTCGCAGACGCTCGCCGTAAAAATGAGAAAATCCTGCAGGGCGTGGCCCTGCGCCAGCGTGCGTAGCCGCCACCCCCGGTCGCGGAACACCGATCTTCTTTCCGGAAGGTATATGTGAGGAATTTCGCCAACAGGCCTTTCCCTCGCGCCCGCGCCGGGCGTCGCAATCGATGTCATGACTTGCTCCCCTTTGAAATTTCCTTGTACCAGCCGGGATGGTGATGCCTGGCCCATGCTGCCGTGACGGTCCCGCGCGTCATGGCGCGGATGGAGCCCTTGGTCCAGATCGCGGCGTATATGTGGATGATGATCGTGAGGATGGCGATGAATGCCGCCAGTGCGTGCACAACTGCCGCAAGCCGGATGAGCCCGATCGGAAACACCGGCGCGAAATAGGGCTGCCAGATGATGACGCCGGATACCAGCAGCACCGGAATCGTCGCGACCAATGCCCAGAACACGTATTTCTGGCCGAGGTTGTATTTGCCGATCTCGGGCAGATCCTGCGCCCGGTTCGCCAAAATGTCGCCAAAGCGCTTTCGCCACTCGCGATCGGCGTCCGTGACATGGTTTTGTCCCCAGAACCTTCCCGCCAGCCCCAGGAACGACATGAACATGACCACGCCGATGAACGGATGCAGAATCCGCGCCCAGGTGCCGCCGCCAAACAGGTTGACCAGGAAGAAGAATGCCGGATGGAACAAGGCCAACCCGCTCAGCACCAGCAGGATGAAGGTGATGGCCACCCACCAATGGTTGACTCGTTCCTTGACGCTGTAGCGCCGCACTAGGTCCTTGTCGTTGCCCATGATCGCTCCTTATGCTTCAAAGGTTCTGCCTATTTCTTCGTTTCGTCGTTGCCGGCCTCGTTGGGGCCGGCCGCGACGTAATGGAAGAAGCCCGCCAGCACGGCGACGCCGATTCCCAGGCTCAGCAGCGGCTTGGTGATGCCCTTCCACAATCCGACCAGCGGGCTGATGGATGGATCTTTCGGCAGCCCGCTGTAGAGTTCGGGCCGGTCGGCATGCTGCAGCACATACATGACATGGGTGCCGTGCACACCCTCAGGGTCATATAGCCCGGCATGCGGGTAGCCACGGCTGTTGAGGTCGGCGATGCGCCCTTGCGCATGGCGCTTCATGTCCTCCTTGGTGCCAAACACCAGTGCACCGGTCGGGCAGGATTTGATGCACGCGGGCTCCATGCCCACCGCAACCCGGTCCGAGCACAGCGTGCACTTGTAGGCCTTGCCGTCCTTCTTCGACAGGCGCGGAATATTGAACGGGCAGCCGGTGAGGCAGTAGCCGCAGCCGATGCAGTTCTCCTCGTGGAAGTCGACGATGCCGTTGCTGTACTGGACGATGGCGCCGGGGGCCGGACACGCCTTGAGGCAGCCGGGCTCGGCACAGTGCATGCAGCCGTCCTTGCGGATCAGCCACTCCAGCCGGTTCGGCTCGGGCTGCACTTCGGAGTAGCGCATCACGGTCCAGGAGGCGCCGGACAGGTCGGGTGGGTTATCGTAAATGCCCCGGTTGACGCCGATCTCGTCCCGCAGGTCGTTCCATTCCATGCAGGCGGCCTGGCACGCCTTGCAGCCGATGCATTTCGAGACGTCGATCAGCTTGGCCACCTCGGGTGTCTGGCGCTGCTGCGGAGTGGCCGTGGTGGTGGCCGAGCGGCGGATCACATCCAGCGACTGCAATGCCATGGCGATCTCCTCATACCTTCTCTATGTTGACCAGGAACGACTTGAACTCCGGCGTCTGCGAGTTCGCGTCGCCCACGACCGGCGTCAGGGTGTTGGCGAGGTAGCCCGGCTTGGCGACCCCCTTGAAGCCCCAATGGATGGGCACGCCCACATGGTGGATCGTCTTGCCGTCCGCCTGCAGCGGCTTGATGCGCTTGGTCACGACTGCCTTGGCCTTGATCTCGCCGCGGCTGGAGGAAACCTTGACCATGTCGCCTGCCTTGATTCCCTTCTCCTTGGCCAGCTCCTCGCCGATCTCCACGAACTGTTGCGGCTGCAGGATGGATGCAAGCATTGTATGCTTGGTCCAGAAGTGGAAGTGTTCGGTCAGGCGGTAGGTGGTGCCTGCATAGGGGAACTTGTCGGCCCTTCCGAACTGCTCACGGTCGTCCTTGAACACCCGCGCCGCCGGATTGCTCACCACCTTGGGATGCAGCGGGTTGGTGCCGAGCGGCGTCTCGAACGGCTCGTAGTGTTCAGGGAACGGGCCTTCCGCCATCTTGTCCAGGGCGAACAGCCGCCCCACGCCCTCGGGCTGCATGATGAAAGGATTCATGCCTTCGCTGGGCGGACTGTCCGGCTTGAAGTCCGGGACATCCGCCCCGGTCCACTTTGCGCCGTCCCACCACACCAGGCGGCGGTTCGGGTCCCATGGCTTGCCGGCGGGATCGCAGGAGGCGCGGTTGTAGAGAATGCGGCGGTTGGCCGGCCACGCGTACGCCCAGTTGAGCGTATTGCCGAGGCCGCTCGGGTCGGAGTTGTCGCGCCGCGCCATCATGTTGCCCTTTTCGGTATAGGAACCCGAGAACAGCCAGCAGCCGCAGGCGGTGGTGCCGTCGTCCTTCAACTGAGCGTAGCCATCCAGCTGCTGCCCCGCCTTGAGCAGCACCTTGGCCGGGTCCTTCGGATCCTTGACATCGGCCAGCGCCCGGCCGTTGTACTCCATGGCCAATTCCTCGGCCGCAGGCGCGTGCGGTATCTTGTAAGGCCAGGTCAGATTCAGGATTGGATCGGGGAACGCGCCGCCCTCCCGGCGGTAGAGGTCGCGCAGCTTGAGATAAATGTTGGCCACGATCGCGGCGTCGTCCATGGCCTCACCTGGCGGTTCGGCTCCCTTCCAGTGCCACTGCAGCCAGCGGCCGCTGTTCGTGAGTGAGCCGTTTTCCTCGGCGAAGCAGCTGGATGGCAAACGGATCACCTCGGTCATGATCTTGGAAGAATCCACGTCGTTGTACTCGCCGTGGTTCTCCCAGAAGCAGGATGTATCCGTCGCCAGCGGGTCGATCACTACCAGGAACTTCAGTTTGGACAGCGCCTCTGTCATCTTCTTCTTGTTGGGAACGGAGCCCAGCGGATTGAAGCCCTGGCAGAAATACCCGTTCATCTTGCCCTGGTGCATCAGTTCGAACTGGCGCAGGATGTCGTACTCCATGTCGAGCTTGGGCAGGTAGTCGTAGCACCAGTTGTTCTCCTTCGTAGCCTTGTCGCCCCACCAGGCTTTCATCAGGCTCACGTGGAACTTCGGATAGTTTGACCAGTAATTAAACTGGTTGGGGCGGAGCGGCTTCAGGGTGCGCTTGTCGATGTACGCGTGGTAGTCCGCCTCCTTCTCGCTGGCCAGTGTCAGGTAACCGGGCAAAAGGTTGGACAGCAGCCCAAGGTCGGTCAGCCCCTGGATGTTGGAGTGGCCGCGCAGGGCATTGACCCCGCCGCCGGGCATGCCGACGTTGCCGAGCAGCAACTGCACGACCGCGGCCGTGCGTATCATCTGCGAGCCGACGGAGTGCTGCGTCCAGCCCAGCGCGTACATCATGGTCATGGTTTTGTCAGGCACCGAGGTGCTGGCGATGGTTTCGCAGATCTGGAGGAACAGATCCTGCGGCGTCCCGGTGATGTTGCTCACTACTGCCGGCGTGTACCGCGAGTAGTGCTGCTTCATGAGATTGAACACACAGCGCGGATGCGCGAGCGTCGGGTCGATCCTGGCATAGCCGTCGGGGCCGGTTTCGTATGCCCAGCTGCTGCGGTCGTACTTGCGCCCAGCCTCGTCGTAGCCCGAGAACAGGCCGTCCTCGAACTTGTAGTCCTTGTTCACGATCAATGCCGCGTTGGTGTAGGCCTTGACGTACTCGTGCTGGATCTTGTCATGACTGAGCAGGTAGTTGATGACGCCTCCCAGGAAGGCGATGTCCGTGCCGGTACGGATGGGTGCATAGAGGTCCGCCATCGCTGCGGAACGCGTGAAGCGCGGGTCGACCACGATGAGCTTTGCGTGGTTGTGGGCCTTGGCCTCGGTCACCCACTTGAAGCCGCAGGGGTGCGCCTCGGCCGCATTGCCGCCCATGACAATGATCACATTGGCGTTCTTGATGTCCACCCAATGGTTGGTCATCGCGCCGCGACCGAACGTAGGAGCCAGACTGGCCACCGTAGGTCCGTGTCAGACGCGTGCCTGGTTGTCGAACGCCAGGATCCCCATCGGCCGCATCACCTTGTGGGTGATGTAGCCGGTTTCGTTGCTGGATGCCGAGGCGGCCAAAAAGCCCATCGAGGTCCAGCGATTGACCGTGACGCCAGCGTCATTCCTGGCGATGAAGTTCTTGTCGCGGTCATCCTTCATCAGGCGCGCCACCTTGGTGAATGCCTCGTCCCAGGAAATGCGCTTCCACTCGCCGGAACCCGGGGCGCGGTACTCCGGATTCTTCAGGCGGTTCGGGCTGTGGACAAAATCCAGCAGTCCCGCGCCCTTGGGGCACAGGGTGCCGCGATTCACCGGGTGGTCCGGATCGCCCTCGATGTGATAGATGCTCGCTTCGGCATTCTTGGCCTTGTCGCCATAGCTGTACATCAGCAGGCCGCAGCTGACCGAGCAGTAGGGGCAGGTGTTGCGCGTTTCGGTGGAACGCGTCAGCTTGAACTCCCGCACCTCCGCCATCGCCTCACTGGGTGAGAATCCCAGCATCGCCAGACTGGAACTGCCCAGCGCCCCGGCGCAAATCTTGAAGAACTGTCTCCGCGTGACTTGCATTTTGATCGCCTCCTTTAGCTATTCGTGAGTAAGGCCGATACATGAAGACCGCAATGCCGATTCAGCCCGTGTCCTGCACGGTTCATGGCAACAGCTATTTCTGTCGATGCCGACGAGGATGTACTTTTAACATTGGAGGTGAAGCTGTTGAATACTCATATCCGGGTAAAAGCCTGGCCGGGGCGTGGGAGATTGGAACCCCTAGCCGGCACAGGCAGCAATTTTTGTTGCAATATAATTAGTTATGGAGCATTATGAGCACCCGCCGGAGCCGTGCCTGCCGCGGAACCGGCAGCCCGCGGAAAAACAATAAGTTGCGCCGCATGTCCAAAGCGCGCCGCAAGCCCAAAGGGGGTTGGACCATGAAAACGATTGAGCGTTTTGTGCAGCTGACGGACCAGGACGGCGTCGAAGCCTGGCGCAACCAGCTATTTGAGGTTGGCCGTAACCTGGGTTACCTGCACACGTCACTGGCCATTTTCGCTAACCGGGACGCCCCCATTCAGGCGGCCAATGCTTTTCTGCAAACCACCCTGTCCGACGAGTTGCTGTGCAAATACGACGAATGGAAGGTGGGTGAAACCGACCCGCTCGTCTTGCACTGCCTGGTAAAATCGACACCGCTGATCTGGTTGCCGGAGATGTTTGCTACGCCCAGGCTGCGCCAGTGGTACGAAGAGAAATGCAGGCACGGCGCCCGTGCCGGCATCGCCCTGCCCTGCCATGGCCCCAACGGGGAATTTGGCATACTGTGCCTTGCGGCGGACCGGAAGCCGGATGAAGACTTCAGGCGCGACGTCTTGCTGGACGTCCCCGAGCTGTCCTGCTTCCGCGATTTCATTTTCGAGACGTTCGCAGGCTTCATGAGAAAGCGACCTGCCGTCATGGTAAACGGCGTCGAAATTACGTCGCGGGAACTTGAGTGCCTGAAGTGGTGCGCCGTCGGGAAAAGCTCCTGGGATATTGCGCAGCTGATGAACTGCACCGAGGCAACGGTCAACTTCCATTTTGCGAACATACGCCGCAAGTTCGGCGCATCGTCCCGCCGCCTGGCCATCGTCAAGGCCATACGCATGGGCCTCATCAGCCTGTAGCGCCCGCTCGGGGCGCACCTGTCAAGCAGTTTACGTCAGGCCGCCTGCACCGCAGCTTCGAAGGCCCGCTTCGCGCCGGGCACGGGCATACGCACGCGGCGCGCCTCGAGATCACCATCGGTAACCACGCCGTTGAAATACAGTTCCAGCAGGATGGCTACGGGCTCGGGTATTTCCGCCCCCTTCTCGAAGCGGCTTCCCCGCGACTGCGTCACCCCGAAGCGGGACCAGAAAAGTCCCTGGCTCTCGCGTTTTATCCTGCGATGTCTGCGCAGTTCTTCGGGCCGCATTCCAGACACTAAGCCATAGGCTGATTTCATTTCTCTCTCCTCCTGATCCGAGTATTTTGACTGCCAATCGCACCCCGCGATGCGCGAATTTTGCCCACACCCGCCCCTCTCTGCACCTATCTACCTAGATAGTTGCTTTCCATGCGAAAGGCATAAATGAATCAGTGGACTTTATGCGCCGCCCGCATTTGTTGCGGGCACGCAAAGCGCCCCCGAGTGCGAGATTTCCTATTTATTCAATAGGTTAAAATACTGGGGGCGCGGGTGGCACGTCGGCCGGGCGAGGACCGCCCGGGCTTCGGGAGAGTGGATTACTCGAACGGGTGACGCAGCACAATGGTTTCGTCGCGGCCGGGGCCGGTGGAAACCATATCCACCGGAACTTCGCAGATTTCCGCAATGCGCTCCAGGTAGGCGCGTGCGGCCGCGGGCAGCTGCTCGTAGCGCTGGAGCCCGACGGTGCTTTCCTTCCAGCCCGGCATTTCCTCATACACCGGCTCGCATCCGTCCAGCGATTCCGCCCCCACCGGGAGGATGTCGCTGTGCTGACCGTCGATACGGTAGCCGACGCCGATACGCACAGTCTCCATGCCGTCCATCACGTCCAGCTTGGTCACGCAGAGGCCGGATACGCCGTTGATCTGGATCGAGCGTTTGAGCGCGGCTGCATCGAACCAGCCGCAGCGACGCGCCCGCCCGGTGGTGGAGCCGAACTCATGCCCCTTCACTGCCAGATACTTGCCCGTGGGGTCCTGTTTCTCCTCGGCATCATACAGCTCCGTCGGAAACGGGCCGGAGCCGACACGGGTAGTGTAAGCCTTCGTGATGCCCAGCACGTAGTGCAACATCTGCGGGCCGACGCCGGCACCGGCGCAAGCCGCGCCGGCAATGCAGTTGCTGGACGTGACGAAGGGATAGGTGCCGTGGTCGATGTCCAGCAGCGTGCCCTGCGCGCCCTCGAACAGCAGCCGCTGCCCGGCCTTGTTCGCTTCGTACAGCGCGCGCGGCACGTCCATCACCAGCGGTTTGATACGCTCGGCCAGCGCCAGCGCCTGGTCCAGGGTCTGCTGGAAATCGACGGTCTCAGCGTCGAAATAGTTCTTGAGGACGAAATTGTGGAAGTCCAGCAGTTCACCGAGCTTGGAAGCGAAACGCTCGCGGAAGAACATGTCCTGCAAGCGGATCGCGCGCCGCGCCACCTTGTCCTCGTAGGCCGGGCCAATGCCGCGTCCCGTGGTGCCGATCTTGGCCTTGCCCTTGGCGGCTTCGCGCGCCTTGTCCAGCGCCTCATGGTACGGCAGGATGATCGGGCATGCCTCGGACACGCGGAGCCGCTCGTACACGCTCACGCCCGCTGCAGCGAGCCGGTCCATTTCCTTGAGCAGCGCGACGGGGGACAGTACCACGCCGTTGCCGATGTAGCACATCACTTCTTCGCGCAGGATGCCGGACGGGATCAGGTGCAGCACGGTCTTTTCGCCCCCGATCACCAGCGTGTGCCCCGCATTGTGGCCGCCCTGGAAGCGCACCACGCCTTGCGCGTGGTCGGTCAGCCAATCCACCACCTTGCCCTTGCCTTCGTCACCCCATTGGGTTCCGATCACCACTACATTTTTCCGTTTCGACATGCACATTCCCAAACATGGAACGGGCAAACGCTGCCCGTCAATTTACGCAGGGCCGGTGCTGCGCGCACCTGCCCTGCCCTTTCAGTTCTTCTGGTTATCCAGTTGAGCCACCATCCAGGCGCCATTGCGCAACACCAGCTCGCGGTCGCAGTTGAGCTCGGCGCGATGCGCTCCGCTGCCCAGCAAGTCAATTACGACCGCGTGGCCCTCTCCGCGCAACTGCGCGATCTTGTCCTGCAGCGCCGCATCGTCACGGTGCGGCGCCAGTATGCCTTGGGGCAACGCCTGTTGTTCCAGCAAACCGTTCAGTTGACGCAGATCCATGCTGAAGCCGGTAGCCGGACGGGCGCGCCCGAAGCTCCGCCCAACGTCGTCGTAGCGCCCGCCCAGTGCGATGGCGTCATGGCTGCCTGCGTGATAGGCGGCGAACACCATGCCGCTGTGGTAGTGATAGCCACGCAATTCGGCAAGGTCGATGCCGATGCCGTGCGCCAGCGGCCTCAGGCTGGCCGCAGCCGTTTCCAGGGCATCGAGCGCTGCCGTCACCTCCGGGTAATCCGGCAGCACTTTGCGCGCACGCGCAATGACTTCCACCCCGCCATAGAGCTGCGGCAACGCGAGCAGCGCTTCCTGCACGCCCGCCGGCAGGCCGCCGACCAACCCGCGCAGCGCTGGGACATCCTTGCCCTGCAATGCGCCGAACAGTTCTGCCTCCAGCGGCTCGTCGATTCCCGCGCGCTTGACCAGTGCACGGAACAGCGCGACATGGCCGAGATCGAGGTGCACGCCCCGGATGCCAAGCAGGGCAAGCACCTGCAGCATCAGGCGCTGCACCTCGAGGTCGCTCTCGATCCCGCTGTGCCCATACAGCTCCGCGCCGATCTGCAGCGGCTCGCGCGTGCGCATCAGCCCGGAAGGCTGGGTATGCAGCACGCTGCCGGCATAACAGAGGCGTGTCACGCCCTGGCGGTTGAGCAGGTGCGCGTCGATGCGCGCCACCTGCGGGGTGATGTCCGCGCGCAGGCCCAGGGTGCGCCCGCTCAGCTGGTCCACCAGCTTGAAGGTGCGCAGGTCCATGTCGTGGCTGCCGCTGATCAGCAGGGAATCGGCGTATTCCAGCAGGGGCGGCGCGACCAGCTGATAACCGGACAGGCGCAACAGCTCAAGCACGCCAGCACGCATGCGCTCGATGCGCCAGGCCTCTTCCGGCAGCATATCCTGGATGTATTCAGGCAATAACCAATTCGGCATTATTTCACCAAGTAAACGACCAGCAATCCGGTCAGCATCATCATCAGCCCGATAAACCGCAACTGGCCGTCCCGAAGCTGCGATATGCGGCGCAGGGCGCCACGCCACAGCGCGGGAAACAGGAAGGGCGCCATCCCTTCGATCACCAGCATCAATCCCAGCGCCACCACCCAGTATTCCAGCATCCGCGGCCTGCCTTAATGTTACTTGCCAGCGCCCTTCCTGAGATACTTGAAGAAGTCGGAATTGGGGTCGATCACCATCAAGTCACCCTTGCTCTTGAAGCTTTTCTTGTATGCATCCAGGCTGCGGTAGAATGCATAAAACTCGGGGTTGTGACTGAACGCATTGGCGTAGATCCCCGCCGCCTTGGCATCGCCCTCGCCCATCGTGCGCTGCGCATCGCGGTAGGCATTGGCCAGTATCACCTGGCGCTGCCTGTCCGCATCGGCGCTGATCGTTTCCTTCTCCGCATTGCCGGTAGCCCTGAGCTCGTTGGCCACGCTCTTGCGCTCCGCATCCATGCGGCTATACACGGAACTGCTGATCTCCGGCGGGAAATCCACGCGCTTCAACCGCACATCGAGCACCTCCACGCCGATGTTTTTGGCATCGGCATTGGTGTTCTCGCGCAGCGTAACCATGATCTTCTCGCGCTCGCCGGATACGACATCGTGTATCGTGTGCTTGCCGAACTCCTCGCGCATCACTGAGTTGACGGTCTGCATCAAGCGGGTTTCCGCGCGGGTCTGGTCACCGCTGACGCTGATGTAATACTGCTTCACGTCGGCAATGCGCCACTTGACGAAGGCGTCCACCAGCAGGTTCTTCTTTTCGGAAGTGATGTAGCGCTGTGCTTCGGCCGCATCCACGGTCTGGATGCGCTTGTCGAAAAAGCGCACGTTCTGGACCAGGGGCATCTTCCATTTGATGCCGGGCTTTTCTTCGATGCGCACGATCTCGCCGAGCTGGAGCACGATGGCGCTCTGGCGCTGGTCCACCACGAACAGGCTCAGGCTGGCGATCACCGCCAATGCAATGACGCCGATCAGGATGTTGACGGTGATGGGCTTCATGGGCGCTCCCTCCTTTCGCGTCCGAGGGACATGATGTCGCGACCGCCGCCGTCGGCAGCAGGCTGTTGCGCCGGTTGCTCGCCAAGTTTCGCTGTCGGCTGCATCTCCGGCAATGGCGTGACGCCGGGATTGGCGCCCTGGATCAGCTTGTCCAGCGGCAGGTACAACAGGCTGTTGCTGCTCTTCTGGTCCACCAGCACCTTGGTGGTGCTTGAAAGGATGTCTTGCATCACGTCGATGTACATGCGCTCGCGCGTGACCTGCGGCGCCTTGTTGTACTCCACCAAAATCTGCTTGAAGCGGCTGGCGTCGCCCTCGGCGTGGGCGATCACCGACTTCTTGTATCCCTCCGCCTCTTGCGTCAGGCGTGCCGCCTCGCCCTTGGCGCGCGGCACCACGTTGTTCGCGTACGCCAGACCTTCGTTCTTCTGGCGCTCCTCGTCCGCCTTGGCCTTGACGGCATCGTCAAACGCGGCCTGCACTTCCTGCGGCGGTTGCGCATTCTGCATGGTCACGATGCTCACCTGAATGCCGGTTTTGTAGCGGTCGAGAATATCCTGCATCAGCTTGGTGGTGTCCGCCACCACCTGCCCCTGCCCTTCGTACAGCACGAAATTGATCTTGCTCTTGCCCACCACCTCGCGCATCGAGGTTTCCGCAGCCTGGCGCACGATCTCCCGGTCGTCCGTCATGCGGTTGTTGAACAGGTAGTCGGTCGGATCCTTCAGGAAATACTGCACCGCGAACTGAACGTCGACGATGTTCTCATCATCGGTCAGCATCAACGATTCCTGCAGCTTCTTGTTCTTGATGTTGTCGCGGTAGCCCACTTCCACAGTGCGCACCTGCCCCAGGTTGACGATTTCGACCGACTCAACGGGAAAGGGCAAGTGCCAGTGCCAGCCAGGCTGCGTCGTTTCCGTGTATTTGCCGAAGCGCAGCACGACGCCGCGCTGGCTGGCATCCACGATGTAGCTGCCGCTGCCTATCCACACCAGCGCAACGATGAGCCCGATGAGTCCGAGGCCGCCGCCGATACCCGAAGGCGCACCGCTGCCACCGCCGCCGGAGGGCTCGCCGCCGCCTTTGCCGCCGAGCAATGCGGCGATTTTCCTGTTGAGCTTGCGCAGCATCTCTTCCAAGTCGGGCGGGCCGCCGTTCTTCTTGTTGCCCCACTGCGGGTCGTTAAGTGCCATAGTCTGCCCTGCTTTTATGAATTCAGTTGTCGTTCAGCGGATGCCATTCCTGCTCAGGGGCTTCCGGTCTCTGTGCATCGCGCGCCTCCGCCAGCGCGGCCCGCAATTCGGCGAGGCCGGCGCCCGTCTTCGCGCTCAAGTGTACGCTGGCGATTTTACCATATTCGTCGCGGGCGACGCCCGGCTCCAGCTGTGCGAGATCGATCTTGTTATATACAAGTATCTGGGGGATGTCCTGCGCCCCGATCTCCGCCAGCACCTTGTTTACCTCTGTTACCTGGTCGTGCCGCTCGGGGCTATTCGCGTCCACGACGTGCAGCAGCAGATCGGCCCGCGCCGTTTCTTCCAGTGTGCTGCGAAAGGCCGCCACCAGACTGTGCGGCAGATGACGAATGAATCCCACGGTGTCGGACAGGACAACCTGGCGTTCGCCCCCCCCTTCCAGGAACACCTTGCGCGCGGTGGTGTCGAGCGTGGCAAACAGTTGATTGGCCACGTACGTATCGGCGTGGGTCAGGCGGTTGAACAGGGTGGACTTGCCTGCATTGGTGTAGCCGACGATGGAGACCGACAGCACGTTGGAACGGACCCGGGCGCGGCGCTGTACTTCGCGATGGCGCTTGAACTGGCGCAGCTTCTCGTTCAGCAGATTCACCCGGCGATCCAGCTTGCGCCGGTCCAGCTCCAGCTGCGTTTCGCCCGGGCCGCGCGCGCCCACTGCATATCGCTGCTGCTCCATGTCGGTGTTCATGCCGACCAGCCGGGTCGAAAGGTACTTGAGCTGCGCCAATTCCACCTGCACCTTGCCTTCATGGCTTTTTGCCCGCAAGGCGAAGATGTCCAGGATCAGCATAGTGCGGTCGATGACGCGCGCCTTGATCGCCGCAGTCAGATTGCGCATCTGGGCGGGAGAAAGATCGTGGTTGAAGATCACCAGCGGGGCCTGCAGCCGCTCCACGACGTCAGCGATTTCATCTACCTTGCCGCTGCCCGCATAGGTGGCCGGATCCGGGCGCTGCCGCTTGCCTTCCACCAGCGCAAGCGCCTCCACGCCCGCGCTCTCGGCGAGCAGGCGCAACTCCGCCAGGCTCTCCCCGTAATCCGGCTCGCCGAAATCCAGGCTGACCAGCACCGCCCTGTTGGCGGCAGACTGGTCCGGCATTACTCCTCGTCGAACGGGATGGCGACGGCCTTGGCCGGGACGATGGTGGAAATGGCGTGCTTATACACCATCTGGGTAATGGTGTTCTTCAACAGCACCACATACTGGTCGAACGATTCGATGTTGCCTTGCAGCTTGATGCCGTTGACCAGGTAGATGGCGACCTGCACATGCTCCTTGCGCAAGGCGTTCAGGAACGGGTCTTGTAAATGTTGCCCTTTCGTGCTCATGGTGGACTCTCTTGTTATAGTTGTACGGGTGTACGGGCCGCTACTGTACTGGATTTTTGGATTTTACGGAAGGGCCAATTTCTGGGGAAACGCCAAACCCCGGTTGCAGCGCGGCCGGACGCAAAAAACACCCCCATTGGGCGCCCGCCCCGCCAGGCCTCGCCATGCCCGGCCGGGCAATTCATCGCGCGGTCCGAAACAGGCGGTGGAAATTCTCGGTGGTTGCGCGGCCGATTTCCTCCACGGACACGCCCCTCAGCCTGGCAATCTCTTCGGCCACATGCTTCACGTAGGCCGGCTGGTTGATCTTGCCGCGGAACGGCGCCGGCGCCAGGTACGGCGCATCGGTTTCGATCAGCATGCGGTCGAGCGGCACCTGTCTTGCCACCTCTTTCAGGGCATGCGCGTTCTTGAACGTGACGATGCCGGAAAAGGAAATGTGGAAATTCAGGGCAAGCGCGGCCTGGGCGATTTCCAGGGTCTCGGTGAAGCAGTGCATCACGCCCCCGATGTTGTTCGCCCCCTCTTCGCGCATGATGCGCAAAGTATCCAGGGCCGCCTCGCGGGTGTGCACAATCAGGGGCTTGCCGCATGCACGCGCGGCGCGAATATGGGTGCGGAAGCGTTCGCGCTGCCACTCCAAATCGCCGGTCAGCCGGAAATAGTCCAACCCGGTTTCGCCGATGGCCACGACCTTGGGGTGCAGCGCCAGTTGCACCAGCAGTTCCTGCGCGGGCTCGGCATCGAGCTCGTGATCGGGATGCACGCCCACCGATGCGAAGATGTGCTCATGCTGCTCCGCAAGCGCCCTGATCTCGGGGAACTTGTCCAGGGTGACGCCCACGCACAAGGCATGGCTCACCTCGTTGCGGCGCATGTTCTCCAGGATTTCATCCAGGTTGGCGGCAAGCTCCGGAAAATTGAGGTGGCAATGGGAGTCGACGAACATGGCTATTTTCTGGCTGTCCGTTCCGGCGTCAATTGGCGATAGGACAGGAACAGGGACTCGAACAACAGTTTGGGATTCAGCGGATGCTGCGCCTCGCGCCTCGCGGCCAGCAATTCCTTCTGGTAAGCCGCCAGGTCCAGGGCGCCAACCTGGCGTGCCAGGGCCCTGATGCCATCGGCCAGTTCCAGGTGGTACCTTACCCTGCCCGTGAGCTGCGCGCTGCCCAGATCATAGCACCATTGCTGCAGCCAATGGATGATCTGGGCCGGTTCGGCCCGCTGCAGTTGTTCCGCCAGCGCCAGTGCGTCGAGCCCCGCGGGCTGCCCGAGTTCCTGCAACAGACGGCGGTACTCTTCCGTGCCGGTCCCTTCCTCCGCCAGTTGCGCCGCTGTCAGCGGCGCGAAGCCGGCCTGCGCCAGCAGTGCCGCGGAATTGGCCAAGCCTTGCTGCTTCAGCCACGCGCGGCTCGCCTCGGGCGATGGCATCGGCATGGCGAGCGCCACGCAGCGGCTCAGTATGGTGGGCAGGAGTTGCTGGGGCTTGTGCGAGACCAGGATCAAAATCATGCGGCCGCTGGGCTCTTCCAGGGTCTTGAGCAGCGCGTTGGCGGCGCTGCTATTCATCGCCTCCGCGGGGTGGATCAGCACCACGCGGTGGCCGCCCTGATGGGCAGAGAGGTTGGCGAAATCCGCCAGCGCGCGCACCTGGTCAACGGAGATCTGGCGCGAAGGTTTCTTCTTGCCCGCCTCGCGCTCCTCGCCCTCCTCCACTTCGGCCAGCGCATCTGGCTGGAGCAGCCGGAAATCGGGGTGAGTTTCCTGCCCGAACCAGCGGCAGGAGGGACAGTCCTGGCAGGCAAGGCCGTCATCCTGCGGCCGTTCGCACAGCAGGGATTGCGCAAGATGCATGGCAAAGGCCAGCTTGCCGGTCCCCTGGGGCCCCTTCAGCAGGATGGCATGCGGCAGGCGCGCGCGCAGCCCGGCCCAGCGCTGCCAGGGTTCCTGCTGCCATGGATAGAGCCTTTTCATGTCAAAGCGTGGCGACGACTCGTTCCAGGCTTGCCTTCACTTCCTGCGGGGTCTTGCTCGCATCGATCAGGGCAAAGCGCCCGGTATCCTTGCGATAGCGAGCCAGGTAGGCCTGACGCACCTTCTCGAAAAACTCGCCCTGCTCCTGCTCGAAGCGGTCCAGCGTGGCATTGTTCGAAAGCCGCTGGCGGGCCACTTCGATCGGAATGTCGAACAACAGCGTCAGGTCCGGCTGGAAACCAGGATGCACCCACTGTTCCAGTTGTTCCAGCTTTTGCGCGGGCACGCCGCGGCCGCCGCCCTGATAGGCGAAGCTGGCATCGCTGAAACGGTCGGATACCACCCAGGTGCCTCGCTGCAGGGCGGGTTTGACGACCTGTCCGATATGTTCCATGCGCGCGGCGAACATCAGCAGCGCCTCGGTCTGGGCCAGCATGGGCTCGTGCAGGAGTATCTCGCGCAGACGTTCGCCCAGGGGCGTGCCGCCGGGCTCGCGCGTGACCAGCACGTCAACGCCGCGCTGGCGCAAGGTGTCGGCAAACCACGCCAGATGGGTACTCTTGCCTGCCCCATCCACACCCTCGAAGGAGATGAATTTCGCGCGGCTCACTGTCTGCGCAGTTGGTAGCGGCTGACCGCGCGGTTGTGCTTCTGCAGCGTGGCGGAAAACTCCGAGCTGCCGTCGCCACGGGCCACGAAATACAGCGCGTCGGTATGCGCCGGATGCAAGGCCGCCTGCAGCGACGCCAGTCCCGGCAGCGCAATCGGCGTGGGCGTCAAGCCCTTGCGGGTATAGGTGTTGTAAGGCGTGTCCCGCAGCAGGTCGCGCTTGCGCAGATTGCCGTCGAACGTCTCGCCGATGCCGTAGATGACGCTGGGATCGGTTTGCAGCCGCATGCCCTTGCGCAGGCGGTTGGTGAACACCCCCGCGACCATGTCGCGATCGCTGGACCGCCCGGTTTCCTTCTCTACGATGGAGGCCAGGATCAGCGCCTGGTAAGGTGATTCCAGGGGCAGACCGGTGTCGCGCCCCTGCCAGACCTCCTGCAGATGCCTTTGCATGGTCTGGTAGGCGCGCCGGTAGATGACCAGATCGCTGGAGCCCTTGGCAAAGTAGTAGGTATCCGGAAAGAACAGGCCTTCCGCCTGCGTCTCGGGGGCGCCGATGCGCTGCATGATCTCGGCCTCGGACAGGTTGTCGCTGTCGTGGCGCAGGCCGGGATTCGCCTTTACCGCGGCGCGGAATTCCCGGAAAGTCCAGCCCTCGATGATGCCGATGTCGCCCTGGCTCACCTGGCCCTTGACCAGCATGTCCAGCAGCCCCAGCATCGAGACGGGGGATTCGAGTTCGTAGTTGCCGGCCTTGATCTGCGTCGATTTGCCCCATACCCGGGCAATCAGCACAAACAGCTGGTCGCTCGGGAGCAACCCGGCCTGCCGCAGCTGGCCGGCCGCGCTTTTCAGGCTGGCGCCCTGGTTCAGGGAAAAGGCAAAAGGCTGCGACGGCAGGGCCAGGGGCCGCGTGACATAGTACGCGGCGCCACCGGCCAGGCACAGCAGCAAGATGGGGAAAAACAGCAGACGTCTAACGCGGCTCATGGTAGGGCCATATTTTAGAACATGCTGGCCGGGTCGTGTTCAAGACCAGCGTGCGAAACGTCTGGCGGTCAGACCTTGCGGAAGACCAGGGTCCCGTTGGTGCCGCCAAACCCGAAGTTATTGTTCACGGCCACGTCAATCTTCATGTTGCGCGCGGTGTTGGCGCAATAATCCAGGTCGCATTCCGGATCCTGCTCGAAGATGTTGATGGTCGGGGCAACCACCTGGTCGTGGATGGACAGCACGCAGAACAGCGACTCGATGCCCCCGGCGCCGCCCAGCAGATGGCCGGTCATGGACTTTGTGGAGTTGATCACCAGCTTCTTCGCGTGGTCGCCGAAGGCGAGTTTGATCGCTTCGGTTTCGTTCTTGTCGCCCAGCGGCGTGGAAGTGCCGTGCGCGTTGACATAATTCACCTGGTCCGGATTGAGCCCGGCGTTGCGCAGCGCGTTAATCATGCTGCGCTTGGGGCCATCCGTGCTCGGTGCGGTCATGTGGTAGGCGTCCGCACTCATGCCGTAACCGGCGAGTTCGGCGTAGATTTTGGCACCGCGCGCCTTGGCGTGTTCGTATTCTTCCAGCACCAGCACGCCCGCGCCTTCGCCCATCACGAACCCGTCACGGTCCTTGTCCCAGGGGCGGCTGGCGGTCGCTGGGTCGTCGTTGCGCGTGGACAGCGCACGCGCAGAGGAGAAACCGCCGACCGCCAGCGGGCACACCGTCGCCTCGGCCCCGCCCGCGATCATCACGTCGGCGTCGCCGTATTCGATGATGCGCGCGGACTCGCCGATGCTGTGCGTGCCGGTGGTGCAAGCCGTGACCACGGAGAAGTTCGGCCCCTTCAGCCCGTACATGATCGACAGGTTGCCGGAGATCATGTTAATGATGGTGCCGGGTATGAAGAACGGCGAGATCTTGCGCGGGCCGCCACCGAGATAGTCGTTGTGCGTATCCTCGATCATCGGCAGGCCGCCGATGCCGGAGCTGATGCACACGCCGATGCGATCCGCATTCTGCTCAGTGACAGTAAGGCCGGAGTCCTTGAACGCCTCCATGCCGGCGACCAGGCCGTAATGAATGAACACGTCCATGCGGCGCGCATCCTTGGCCGGCATGTATTGGGTCACGTCAAATCCCTTGACTTCGCCCGCAACCTGGCAGGCGAAGGCGCTCGCATCGAACTTGCTGATCCGGGTGATCCCGGACTTGCCCGCAACGATGCTCTTCCAAGTCTCGGCGACACCGATACCAACGGGCGTAATCGCGCCCAAGCCGGTCACAACGACTCTGCGTTTGGCCAAACTGAACTCCTGAGAAAACTGATGGATTTGAGGCGAGGTTACTTCTGGTGCGCGTTGACGTAGTCAATCGCCTGCTGCACGGTGGTGATCTTTTCCGCGTCTTCGTCCGGAATCTCGCACTCGAACTCCTCTTCCAGCGCCATTACCAGTTCAACCGTATCCAGGGAGTCAGCCCCCAGGTCATTGACAAAGGACGACTCATTCTTAACTTCCGACTCGTTGACTCCGAGCTGTTCGGCAACGATTTTCTTGACGCGCTGATCAATGCTAGACATTGTGCTTCTCCCTACTCCGGTTAAAAATCAAAAAGCCCGACTATTCTACCAAATTTGCCTGATTTTCCAAAGCGCTTGTTCGCCAATTCGCAAACGCGCGCTTAAAAAAATCCCGCGCGCAACGCCTAGATAGAAAGAAATGCAACGAAATGCCAGGTGTTCGCGCAAATTATCGCATGGTGATCCCAGCCAAAAACCCTTGTGCGACCAAGGGCCATTTCATCACATGTACATGCCGCCGTTCACATGCAGCGTGGTGCCGGTGATATAGGCGGCACCCGGGCCAGCCAGGAAGGCGACCGCGGCAGCGATGTCCGCCACCTGCCCCAGGCGTTTCAGCGGCACATTTTGGACGAGCATGTCGCGCTGCTCCTGCGGCAGCGCATCGGTCATGTCCGTGGCGATGAAGCCGGGCGCCACGCAGTTGACGGTGATGTTGCGGCTGCCGATCTCGCGCGCGAGCGACTTGCTGAATCCTTCCATGCCCGCCTTGGAGGCGGCGTAGTTGGCCTGCCCGGCATTGCCCATGCTGCCCACCACGGAAGAAATGTTGATGATGCGGCCCTGGCGCGCCTTCATCATGCCGCGCATCACCGCGCGGCTGGTGCGGAACACCGACTTGAGGTTGGTGGACATGATGTCGTCCCACTCCTCGTCGGTCATGCGAGCCAGCAGGTTGTCGCGGGTAATGCCCGCATTGTTGACCAGAATCAGGATCTCGCCGAACTGCTTGCGGATGGTGTCCAACACCAGGTCGAGCTGCGCGTTGTCGTTGACATTGAGCGCCAAGCCGGTGCCCTTGACACCCGCGGCCGCCAGGTACTCACTGATGGCTTGCGCGCCCTTTTCGGTGGTTGCGGTGCCGACGACGATCGCGCCCTGCTTGCCCAGTTCCAGCGCGATGCCCTGACCGATTCCCCGGCTGGCGCCGGTCACCAATGCAACTTGCCCCTGCAGACTCATGATATTCCCCTTGTGGATTTTTGACTTTATCAGGCCAACGCGGCCAGCGCGGCCGTCAGCGCCGCGCCATCGTTGAGTGCCATGGCCTGCTGGTTCGCATCTATGCGCTTGTTCAGCCCCATCAGCACCTTGCCGGGCGCGCACTCGACGTTGTGCGTCACGCCCCGCTGCCCGAACTGCAGGACGGTTTCCACCCAGCGCACCGGCGAATACAGCTGCCGCACCAGCGCATCCTTGATCGCCGCGCCATCGGCATAGCTTTTTACGTCCGCATTGTGCAGCACGGGAATGGCGGGCGCCTGCACGGCAACGCCCTTCAGGTACGCAGCCAGTTTCTCCGCCGCCCCGCGCAGCAGGCTGCAGTGCGATGGCACGCTCATCGGCAGCATCAGCGCGCGCTTCGCCCCCTTGGCCTTGGCCAGTTCCATGCCGCGCTCCACCGCCCCGCGGTTGCCTGCGATCACGACTTGCCCCGGAGAGTTGTAGTTGACCGCTTCCAGCACCTCGCCCTGCGCCGCCTCGGCGCACACCGCGCGCACCGTGTCGTCATCCAGCCCGAGTATTGCCGCGATGCCGCCCACGCCTTCCGGCACGGCCTGCTGCATGCACTCGGCGCGATAGCGCACCAGCGGCAATGCGTCGGCAAAGCGAAGCGCCCCGGCGGCCACCAGCGCGGTGTACTCACCCAGGCTGTGCCCCGCCACGATCGCGGGCAGCGGCCCGCTCTTCGACTGCCATGCGCGGTACACGGCGACGCCCGCCGTCAGCATGACGGGCTGGGTATTCACCGTGGAATTGAGGTCGGCATCGCTGCCCTCGGCAACCAGCTTCCACACATCCTGCTTCAACACATCCGAGGCTTCGGTGAAGGTATCACGCACGGCCGGAAAATCGGCATAGGCGTCCATCATGCCGCGCGATTGCGAGCCCTGCCCCGGAAACACAAAAGCAAATTTGACCATATTATTGCGGAATCCAACGTAACGTGAAATCTACCAGCGTATCAGGACGGCGCCCCAGGTGAAGCCGCCCCCCACCCCTTCAAGCAGCAGGTGCTGTCCGGGCTTGATGCGCCCGTCGCGCACCGCAGTATCCAGCGCCAATGGAATGGAGGCCGCGGAAGTGTTGCCGTGGCGGTCCACCGTGACCACCACCTTGTCCATGCCCATCCCCAGCTTCTTGGCTGTGGCTTCCATGATGCGGATGTTGGCCTGGTGCGGCACCAGCCAGTCTATGCTGGAAGCAGCCAGGCCCGTATCGGCCAGCACCTCCTCCACCACCTCGCTCAGCACCCGGACGGCGAACTTGAACACGCCCTGCCCGTCCATCTTGATGTAGGGATCGCCCTGAACCGCGCCGTTGGCTATGTAGCCTGCGGATTCCAGCATGCCGCGCTGGCTGCCGTCCGCGCGCAAACGGGTCTTGATGATTCCCTGAGTCTCGCTGGCCTGCAATACCACGGCGCCGGCGCCGTCACCGAACAGCACGCAGGTCGTGCGGTCCTTCCAGTTGAGCAGGCGGGTAAGCGTTTCGGCGCCCACCACCAGCGCGGTGCGCGCCTGACCGGTACGGATATATGCGTCGGCCGTGGTCAGCGCATAGATGAAACCGGCGCAGACCGCCTGCACGTCGAATGCCGCGCCCTGCCTGACCCCCAGCTTGTCCTGCAAAATGCATGCGGTGCTGGGAAAAATCTGGTCGGGCGTAGTGGTCGCCACGATGATGAGATCAATCTCGTGCAGGCCGATTCCGGCCGCCTCTATCGCCCGGCGCGAAGCCTGCAGCGCCAGATCGCTGGTGGTCTCGCCCTCGGCGGCCACGCGGCGCTCGGAGATGCCGCTGCGCGTGACGATCCACTCGTTGGACGTCTCGACCATCTTTTCCAGGTCGAAATTGGTCAGGACTTTGAAGGGCAGGTAGCTGCCGGTGCCGATGATTTTCGAATACATCCCGTTTATTCCCGAGTCCATTACGGAGCCGCCGTTTTTTGCAGTTGCGAGTGATGCCATTTTTCGACATGCTCACTGATGTGGTGCAGCATGCCGCTCCTGGCCTCCTCTGCCGCGCGCTCGATGGCGCACAGGAAGGAGAAGGAATCCGCCGAGCCGTGGCTCTTCACCACCACGCCTTTCAGCCCGAGCAGGGTGGCGCCGTTGTAGCGGCGGGGATCAACCCGTTTCTTGAAGGCGTTCAGCACCGGCAGGGCGAGCAACCCGGCCAGCTTGGTGAAGATATTCCGGCCGAATTCTTCCTTGAGGAAATTGCCCAGCATCCGTGCCAGCCCCTCGGTGGTCTTGAGCGAGACATTGCCTACAAAACCGTCGCACACCACCACGTCGGTCACGCCCTTGAAAATATCGTCGCCTTCGACGTTGCCGTAGAAATTGAGATCGCTCTTCTGCAGCAGCTCCGCTGCCTGTTTGACCACCTCGTTGCCCTTGATTTCCTCGCTGCCGATGTTGAGCAGCCCTATGGAAGGCTTGTCCCTGTGCATGATGGCGCCGGCCAGGGTGCTGCCCATCAGGGCAAACTGCAGCAGATGCTCGGCATTGCAGTCGACATTTGCCCCCAGGTCGAGCATGCACACCTGCCCCTTGACGGTCGGCAGGAAGGAGGCAATCGCCGGGCGGTCGATGCCGGGCAGCATCTTCAGCACGTAGCGCGCCGTGGCCATCAGTGCGCCGGTATTGCCGGCGCTGACTGCGGCGGAGGCTTCCCCGCTCTTCACCAGGTTAATGGCGACGCGCATGGAAGAATTCTTCTTGTTGCGCAGCGCCTGCTGCGGCGGCTCGTCCATGCCCACCACTTCGCTGGCGGCCTGAATCAGCAGGTGCGGCCCGGTGGAGACGCCCAGCGCGCGCAGTTCGGCCTCGATGGCATCCGGCAGCCCCACCAGGACCACGGTATCCTCTGGATGCTGCCGCAAGTAATTCACTGCAGCGGGGACGGTAACGTGCGCGCCATGGTCGCCACCCATGGCATCAATGGCTATCGTGACATCCATCGGGCGATTCTCGCAGAATGGTGACAGGGAAATTGGGAAGGGGGACGTCAGGGACGCGGCGAGGCCGCGTCCCTGCAATCAGGTCGCCTGAAGAGCTTATTCGCCCTTGGCCTTGGTGACTTTTTTGCCGCGGTAATAGCCGTTGGGGCTGACGTGATGGCGCAGGTGCGCTTCGCCGGTGGAAGGCTCCACGGCCAGCGCCGGGGCGGTCAGGAAATCATGCGCGCGATGCATCCCGCGTTTAGAGGGGGACTTCTTGTTCTGTTGAACGGCCATAATAACTACTCCTTAATAAACTATTTGTCTTTCAGCCCGCGCAAAACCGCAAACGGATTCTGTTTCTGATTCCCGCCTTGTTGCGCGGGAGAAACGCCCTCCACTGCGGCCTCGCAGGCCCCAAACTCATGCCTGGGTGACAACGGCAACCCAAGCAGAATCTCATCCTCCACCAGGCTCAGCACATCCATGTGCGCATCCGCCGGAATGCGGTCCACCGTATCCTCTTCTTCCAGTTCGCCGCTTTCCGGCAAGGAGCCTTCCAGCTCGCTACCCGGCACCGGCATCAGAAGGGAGACCGTCTTGATGGTGTACGGCAATCTCTGCAAACAACGCTGGCAGCGCAACTGGCAATTTCCCTCCAGCCGGAGCTCCAGCATGGCCTCGCCATCCTTGCCCGGCAGGCCGCGCAAGACGTAGCTCACCTGCCCGTCGGGCCCGGCCAGCACATCCTGCAGCCTGGGCATCTCCGAGATGGCCGCGTCGCCGCGCAATTCCAAGCCTTTGCGGGCGAAATCCAGGCTGTCTATGAAATGCCGTGCAAACATGAGCCGCGCATGATATATATTTCAGGCTCAAATGTCAAAAAAACCCCAAGCGCATTTACCAAAAAAACAAAGGATTGCCCGTTGAGTCTCAGGCCAATTGTTCATTCCCAGCCCATCGTCCTCGCCTCCACGTCCGCCTACCGCAAGGCATTGCTGCAGCGCCTGGGCCTGTCCTTTGGTGCGGCGGCACCCGGCGTGGACGAGTCGCCACGACCCGGTGAAACCGCGCCGGACACCTCAAGGCGGCTTTCCATCGAAAAGGCCCGTGCGGTGGCGGCGCTCCATCCCGATGCGCTGATCATCGGTTCCGACCAGGTGGCGCTGCTTAATTCCGACCAGATCGGCAAGCCGCTCACGCACGACAACGCAGTACGTCAGTTGCAGGCCATGCGCGGCCGGTGCGCCGTGTTTTACACGGCGCTGACCCTGCTCAACGCGCGCACCGGCAACATGCAGACCGCCGTGGCGGAGAACCGCGTCTGTTTCCGCGACTACACCGATGAAGAAATCGAATCCTACCTGCGCCGCGAACAGCCCTACGATTGCGCGGGCAGCGCCAAGTCGGAAGGGCTGGGCATCATATTGATCAGCCGCATGGAAGGCAACGACCCCAACGCCCTGGTCGGCCTGCCGCTGATTGAACTGGTGACCATGCTGAAGAACGAAGGCGTGAAATTCGCCTGAGGCGCGCTGCGCTCACCCGGTGCGACGCGGAACGCTGCGCCTGCCATCTTCGCTGCCGGAACGCTTACTGCCGGGCCCGGCAGCTTTCGACTTCCCGCTCGATTGCCACCTCGTCCCAGCCAACGGCCGGCGCGGCCAGCCGGGCGAGCCGCCGCAATTCATCCTGATTCAGCTTGGCCAATATCAGCAACGGCATGCGCCGGCGCAGCAAATCTTCCAGGTGCACCACCATCTCCTCCCGCGCGCAATGCAGCAGGTCGGCATAGGTAAAGGCGAGGTCCGGCACGATGCGCTGCGCCAGGGCACCCTCCGCCGCGATGCTCTGGAATATCTCCTTGGCCCCCCGGCCGTGCCTCCGGATCAGCCAATCTGCGCGCTCCTGATCCAGGCCGAGCCGGCGCGCCTGGGCCTGCAGCGCCGGGAATGCCACATCGCGACTGTCCTCGGGTTTCCAGGGAAAGGGCCTGCCCCGGGTCGGGCAAGGCACCTCTATGCCCAGCCGCGCGCACACGGAATCCACAATGCGCGCGGCATCTTCCCGCGCCGAGGTGAGCTTGCCGCCGATGGAGTAATGCACGCCGTTCGGTGCAATCTCCAGTTTCCAGCCGCGGCTGGCCGCGGACGGCGCAGCCACATCGCTGTATTTCAGCGCGCGCAGGCCGGCGAAGCTGCCGATCACGTCGTCCGCGCTCCAGCCTTTGTTCAGGTAACGATTGGCTTCCGCCAGCAGGTAGCCGATGTCCTCCGCGGCAACCGCTATGTGTTCGGGGTCGCCGCGGTAATCCGTGTCGGTGGTGCCGACCAGGGTGCGGCCGTACCAGGGGATGATGAAGAACACGCGGCCATCGGATTTGGCAGTCAGCAGCAGCGCCTCATTCACACCGCATCCGGGCAACACCAGGTGCACGCCCTTGGTCAGGCGCACGCGCCCGCCCTCGCTTTCCGCCAGCCAGTAGCCGGTGGCGTTGACGATCTGCCTGGCGAACACCTGGCATTGCGCGCCGTCGCTGCGGTCTTGCACGAGCGCGCCGATTGCCTTTCCGTCCCGCTCAATGAGGCTCGTCATGCGGCAATAGTTCACGCATGCGGCGCCACCGGAGCTGGCGCCGTCAATGATTTCCAGCACCAGCCGCGCATCGTCGGTCTGGGCGTCGGCGTAGGTGAAGCCGCCTTTCAGTCCATTCGTATCGAGGAAAGGGAAACGCCCGGAGAACTCTTCACGGCCATAGTGGCGATGCGCCATATCCGCGCCGGGATTGCCCGCCAGAAAATCGTACAGCACCAGGCCAGCCTTCAATCGCAGCGTGCCGAGACGGCTTTCGGCGTACACCGGCACCCCGAAGCGCAGCGGCCATACGCGATGGGGTGCCGCTTCCAGCAGCATTTGCCGCTCCGCCAGCGCTTTCTTCACCAGCCCGAAATCGTACATTTCCAGGTAGCGCAAGCCGCCGTGTATCAGTTTGCTGGATGCGGACGAGGTGGCCGCGGCCCAGTCGCCCTGTTCTACGACGGCGACCTTCAGCCCGCGCAAGGCAGCGTCGTATGCGACCCACGCGCCATAGATGCCGCCCCCGACCACCAGGAGGTCGAAGCTGGCGCCGTCGAGCCTGGCAAAGTCCCGTTTCATGCATCCCTCATCTGCAATGCCTTCTGCGGCAAGTCGGTGATCAGGATGTCCACGCCGAGATCGAGCGCGCGCCGGATTTCCGCATCGCTGTTGCAGGTATAGACGGCAATCGATTTGTTGTGGCGGCGCAGCATGTCCACCATGGATCGAGTCAGCGTCTTCTTGTGCAGGCACAGGCCGTGCAGGAACGGATGCATGATCAGCAGCCGCTCCGCATCGGCAATCGTCTGCCAGGATTCGCAGTTGTACACCAGGGGAAAATCCGAGACGCACTCATGGGCGTAGAGCAGGCTCTGGAGATGGAAGGAGGAGACCAGGGTCGAGCCATCGCGCGCATTCCCTGCCAGCTCCAGCGTTTGCCTGACCTTGGCTTGCTGCCGCCGGGCATCTTCGCCATCGCGGCACTTCATTTCCAGCAGCAGGTGGCAGCGCCGGCGGTAGGCCTCAACGAATTCGCGCAGGCTCATGACGCCTTCCGGCTTCGCATTTTCATCGAAATGTGCCGCGAAATTCATGCCCTCCAGTTCCTGCAGTGCGTAATCATCGATGCGCTTGCCGGACAGGCCGAGCTTGCCCAGGGACCAGTCGTGCCACAGCACGGCGACCCCATCGCGGCTGAGCTGCACGTCGGTTTCCATGCCGTCGATGGGGTAGGCCAGCGCCAGCTCGAACGCGGTGCGGGTGTTTTCCGCCGCTTCGCGATTGGCGCCGCGGTGGGCAAAAATCATGGTGGCGCGGGAAAGCGTCATGCCAGCCTCTCGATGAATCGTTGCATGGAAGTCGCAAGCGCGGCGTAATGCGGATTATAGGTAAGGCGGCGGATGACCCCGGCGCGCAGACATCGCTCCGTCACCTCCCCCTGCAATACCAACGGCGAGCGGCTGCCGCACAATGCATATTTTTCCATGTCGTGCGGGTAATAGTGCAGGCAGTTCGCATAGTCGCCCGCCGCGCCATAGTGCACGTCTGCGGACGGCAGCACGATGGACAAGTGGGAAAAACTGATTATGTTCTGCTCCGGCACGGCGCTTGGCACCAGTTCAACCTTGTCCTTGTGGATACCGGCAAGATGGTGCGCGGTATCGGCGGTATAGTATACCAGCCTGCTCTGCTCATGACGCGCGCGCGCCATGAAGGCCAGCGTGGCGCCGCTGTCCACCGTGGCGTCGTCCGCGCTGGCGGCAGCAAATACCGGGATATTCACCTCCCGTCCCTGCAGCCGCACGCGCAGGTCCCGAGTCAGCCCATGCATCTGGTAGGCGGCATTCTTCGGGAAGGATTCGTACTTGTATATGTCCCGGTCTGGCTTGATGTCCACCCACTTCGCGGCGGGAATCAGCCAGCTGTACATCCTGTGCAGGCCGGCCCAAGCCGCGCGCGGAGAAATCTTCAGCGCCGGGGAAAACAGGAACAGGCCGCGCACACGGGCATCGAGCAGGGCGTGGCGTATCGCCAGCGTGCCGCCGGCGGAATACCCGGCGAGATAAAGGTCATCCACCTCCTCTGCCAGCCGCTCCGCGCCATAGGCCGTCGCGCGCACCCATTCCTGCCAGCGCGCCTCCAGAAGGTCGCCGGGCTGGGTGCCATGCCCCGGCAGCAGGATAGCCATGACCCGGAAGCCCTGCTGCCGGAACAACGCCGCCAGATGACGCATGGAGTAGGGTGAATCGGTCAGGCCATGGATCAGCAGCACGCCACGGCGATACGGTCTCGCGCGCCCCTTCGGGAAGTCCTCCGTCGGCCACGCCTGGAACGGCGCATTGCCTGCCGCAATCGTTTCCCGTTCGGAAGAGGCCTTGGTGGCGTGCGCCTGCAGAAGCATCTCAAGCGTCCGTGAAACGTAGCCAGCGAACGGCAGTTGGTCGCCGGTGAATGGCCCATGCAGACCTGATGGCTGGTGCCGCGATTCAAGCGTCGGCGCGGCTGATTTTTCTGTCCACCCTGTCGGCATGAAATTTCCTCGTTGTTGTGACGCCTTGCGCATGTGGCGATCCGGCATCCATCTGTTCCCGCTATATAGATGGATATCTAGATATTCTTTGTTCTGGCATCTGTTTTTTTTTGATGGTAAATTGTACTAGGGAAACGCTAAATAAGTCGTCACACCGGCGGAGGCCGGTGTCCAGTTCATTGAAATCACTGGATTCCGGCCTTCGCCGGAATGACGAATCTGGACTTATTCAGCGTTTCCTAGCTAGCTCTTGCCAGGCGGAGTGATTTTTTCCTGGCATCAGTAGCGCAGGGACAGGGCAGTGGGAAAACATAAAGAGTTGTCAGGTAAAGCATGGAAGTTTCGTATCAGGATCTAAATTCAAATCTGCGCCGCATTACGCTTGCCGGTCGCATGGACATTCAGGGCACCGAGGAAATTGCCGATCGCTTTGCATCCTTGTCTACGGACGCGATGCGCAACGTAGTGATTGACTTCACGGGTGTCACCTTTCTAGCCTCCATCGGGATAAGGGCGCTGATCTCGAACGCAAAGGCACAGCACAAGCTGGGCGGTCGCATGGCGCTGGTGGTGGGAGGCAACACGTCGGTGTCCAAGACGCTGGATGCGACGGGCATCGATGTCCTGCTGCAGATCTTCACAAATTTGCACGATGCCGAGCAGGCGCTGGGTGGCGCATCCGCCTGAATCCGGAAGGGCGGCTTGAATCGCCCTGGCGCAGCCGGCACCCTCCTCTTCAACTTGATTATGGAAATTAACGGTACATGGCCATTGCACATGAAGACCTGAACCCGGATCTGCGTCGCATCGTCCTGACGGGGCGCCTCGACTTCCACGGCGTCGAGGAAATCATCGAACCGCTTTCCACGCTATTGACTTCGGCGGGGCCGAATGTCGTGGTTGACCTCACCGGCACAACACTGATCTGCTCGATGGGCATACGCGCGCTGATCCTGAACGCGAAGAACCTGCAGCAGCGCGGCGGGCGCATGGCGCTGGTCGTGGACGACGGCACGATAGTCTCGACCACGCTCAGATCCGTGGGGATCGATTCGCTGTTGCCGGTTTTCGCAAGCATCCCCGACGCACGCGACGCCTTGGCGCGGTAAGGCCGGATTGCATGTCCGTTCAACCCCACTCCCGCCTGGAGCTCTCTGCACCGCACGACGCCCGCGGATTGCAGCGCGCATCGCAGTGGCTCAAGGAGCACGGCACCGCCCGCAGTATTCCTCCCGATCAACTGGACCGGCTCGATCTGTTCCTGAACGAGGCGCTGGCCAACGTGATCGACCACGGCGGCCCAGCCGCACTCGCCGCCCCGATCGAACTGCAGTTCGATTTCTCTCGTCTGTCCGGCCTCGACGAGGCAACCATCACCCTTGTGGATGCGGGCACGCCTTTCGATCCGCTGTCCCACTCGCCCCGGCCGACGCCACGCTCGCTGGATGAGGCGATCCCGGGCGGGCTGGGCATTCCGATGATACGCAGCCTGGCCGACGACATGAGTTACGCCTACCGGGACAACCACAATCATCTCGCATTCACGGTGCGCTGGACCAGGCCGCCGCAGACGGATGCCGCCACTGCGCCAGGCGTTCTCACGCAGCGATTCAAGCGCGCCAATCACATGCCCCTGACGGACGGCAACGAAAGGCGCCGCCGCGGGATAGGCTGGCTGCAACTGTTTCGCGGAACCGACGAGGACGCGGTGCTCGAGATCCTTAACGAATGCGATGTCCTCGTGCTCCCGCCAGGGACACCCCTGCTCAAGCCAGGCGAGGCAAATGAGGCGGTGTTCGTCCTGCTCAGCGGCAGCCTCGCCGCCTATCTCGACAGCGACCTCAACCCCGGCGCCGCCATCCCGATCTCGCCCGGCGAGTGCATAGGCGAAATGTCGGCCATCGACGGTAAACCAGTCACGGCGCTGGTCATGGCCACCGCCGAAGCACGCGTGCTCAAAGTCACCCCCGAATTGTTCCTGAACCGGCTGCTGACCGTGCCCGGCGTGGGGCGCAACCTGCTCGTGGCCCTCACCGAGCGGATGCGCCGCACCAACGATTCCATGATGGAAGCACAGCGCAAGCAGCTCGCGCTGCAGCACCTGCACAAAGAGCTCGAAGTCGCCCGCCAGTTGCAGGCCAGCATGCTGCCGCTGCGCAGCCCCATGTTTCCGGAACGCCGCGACCTGGAAATTGCCGCCCTGATGGAGCCTGCCTCCGAGGTCGGCGGCGATCTGTTCGACGCTTTCTTCGTGGACGACCGGCACCTGTTCATTTGTATCGGCGATGTGTCCGGGCACGGCATCCCTGCCGCCCTGTTCATGGCGCGTTCCATCGGGCTGATGCGCATCGCGGCGATGGGCACCATGGACCCGGCCGAGGTCATCGGCAAGATCAACGATCAACTGTGCGCAGGTAATGACACCAACCTGTTTATCACGGTTTTTTGCGGGTTCCTCAATGTCTCGACCGGACGCCTGGTGTACTCCAACGGTGGACATTGCGCCCCGATCCTGATCCGCGGCGACAAGGCGTGCAGCATCCCCATCCCGAAAGGGACGCTGGTGGGCGCGATTCCGGGACTCGGCTACTCTTCCTGCGAAATGGTGCTCGACCCCGAAGACACGCTCGTCTGCTATACAGACGGCGTCACCGAGGCACAGCCCGAGACCGGCGAAGAATTTTCAGAGGAGCGCCTGATCGCGCTGCTGGGCCGCCAAAACAACCGGAGCCCGGACGCGATGGTTCAAATCGTGCGCCGCGAAGTAACCGATTTCACCGGCAACCATGCGCTCGACGACGACTACACCCTCATGGCAATTCGCAGGCATTCAGGGTGAGTGGTACGTGATTATGGTTGAAAGAACGCAGAACGACGTGCGTGCGCACGATGGAAGAAAAGGAACAGCATGCTGAGTTTTTTGAAATTCTGGAAAAAAAAGCACGACACAGGCGCGCATCACTCGGCGGGCCGCCAGCTTGGCATCCCCAAGTCTCGCCTGATGCACAAGACGCTGGGCACGTTTGAGATCACCAAAGAGATCGGGCGGGGCGCCATGGGCATCGTGTATTTGGGAAAGGACATCGCCTCCGGGCGGGACGTGGCCATCAAGACCATGACCCTGGCGACAGAGTTCAATGCCAACGCGCTGGAGGATGCCAAGGATCGGTTCATGCGCGAAGCCAGAATCCTGACCTGGTTGCACCACCCGGACATCGTCACCATCTATGACGTCGGCGAAGAGCATGGCCTGGCGTACATTGCCATGGAATTCCTCAAGGGCGTGGAGCTGACCGAGCATGTGAAGCCGGGCACACTGCTCCCGCTGCCCAAGACGCTGGAGATCATGGCGCGTGCCGCCGATGCGCTGGCCTATGCCCACGAGGAAGGCATCGTGCACCGCGACGTAAAGCCGGGCAATATCATGTACCACGCAGACACCAACAGCGTGAAGGTGACGGACTTCGGCATCTCGCGCCTGGTGGACCAGAACGCCACCCGCGTCGGCCTGGTACTGGGCACACCGCTCTACATGTCCCCGGAGCAGGTGATGGGCAAGCAGATAGATCGTCTTTCGGACCTTTTTTCGCTCGGCACCACCTTTTACCAGATGGTCAGCGGCGGGCTGCCGTTTGCGGGGGATTCCGAATTCGACGTGATGTGCAGCGTCGCCAAGGATCCGCACGTCGACATCCTGTCCATCAAGCCGGATCTGCCGGCGTGCGTGCGCGCAGTGATCAACCGCGCCATGGAAAAAAATCCGGAAGACCGTTACCAGAGCGGAAGCGAGATGGCTGAGGCCATACGTCAATGCGCAGCCACGCTTTAGGGAAACGCTGAATAAGTCGTCACACCGGCGGAGGCCGGTGTCCGGTTTCATTGAAATCACTGGATTCCGGCCTTCGCCGGAATGACGAATCGGCACTTATTCAGCGTTTCCTTAGTGCCGGACGACTTGCCGGCGCGCCACAACATGCGCGCCGCCCATCAGAGGGCGAAGCCCAGGCCCAGCCGGTAGGTGGTGTAGTGCGTCTTGCTGTCCGGCTCCCAGGCCATCAGGCCACCGCCCGCCGGATATACCGCGCTCATGCCGTATTGGAAGCTCGTGTGTTCAATTCCTGCGCCCAAGTGGACCCGCCGGGTCAGCGCGTAATCGGCCGCGACGCCGAACCTTTCCAGGCGCGAATTTCCCAGCGCACCGGAGAATCCGGCATTGCCCGTGCCGGGCATGACAACTATGTATGAGGCGTGCGTGCTTCCGATCAGGAACTGCGCTGACAGCACCGCCCTGCTCTCGCCCGCGGGGGAGTACTGCGCAAGCACGCCGAGGCCGGAATATTCATGGGTGTATATTTCTCCGTCGTTGATCCCCCTGTCCCATCTATGGCGGCCGGCTTCGACATAGGGCGTCAGCATGAACTGGTCATCGATGGCAAAGCCCTTGCCGAGACGGGCGCTGTAGTTGGTCAATGCGGCGCCGGAGGTGGCAACCACCGAGCCGAAGTGGCCACCCTGCAGCGAGCCGGTATAGCCCGTATAGAGACGGGAATGGTCGTAGCTGGCCTGGAGGTAGAGGTTGTGCGCCCCCAGCATCAGCGATAGGAAAGCTGCGGCCCCGGGAACGGATCCGTCCTCGGTATCAAGGGTCCCCCTGTCCGTACCGAGAAGCCCATTGCCGGTCTCCGAGTAATCGACGTAGGTCGAAATGAACTGAATGCCAACCTCGTTGTCGGATGCGACAATATCCGCCCCTCCCGCGAGTGCGTTCGCAGAAAGCGTAATGCACAACATGGAAAGAACGAGCCTGTCCATGCATTGCACCTCATCCGGGAGTACCGCACTGTGCGCATTTTGGTATTCATTTGCAGCCGATGAAGTTTATGGAGATTCGGGGGCCGGATTCGGTGCGTTTCCGCACGATCGAGGTCCCCCCGCGAGGGTTTCATGGTCACAGCGCGACGCCGATACTCAGCTTGATCGTCGTGTAATGCGTGGTGCTGTCCGGCTCATATAGCAGCGCACTCACACCATTTACCGTGCCGGGGTACATTGCGCTCTTCCCGTACTTGAAGCTGGTGTAGTCAACTGCGATACCGCCGTGAATGGCGCGGGTAAAGGCGAAATCGCCCGACAGGCCAATGCGCGATATGACGGAGTCGCCCAGGGCGCCGGAGAAACCGGTCAGTCCAGGGCCCCCATTGACGGTGATGTAGGAACCAGCCGTCCTTCCGAGCATGGCGTCGGCCGAAAGCACCACCCGAGCCGCCGGCGAGTACTGCGCGAGCGCGCCGGCGGCGAAATAGAAATGGCTATATGTCTCGCCGTAATTGACCCCTCTGTCCCACTGATGGCGGCCCACTTCCCCGTATGGAATCAGCATCGCCCGATCCCCAAGCGCAAAGCCCTTGCCAAGGCGGCCGCTGAAATCCATCAGCGTCGCAGTGGAAGTCGAGACGACTGAGCCGAACGGCCCGCCCTGGATGAAAGCGCCGGTATAGGTCGTGTGGCCGGTTGCGCGATCGAATGCGGCATGGGCATAAAGGCCGCCGGGGCCCCCGAAGCTGGAGATCGCAACCCCGAATCCGGGTACAGGCCCGGTCTCGGTATCGATCGGTCCGGCCGCCCCGGTCTCCGTGTAATCGACATTGGTGGAAAAATACGAGAGGGCAAACTGGTTGTCCGCGGCAACGATGTCGGACGCCGCGGCGACCGCCTGGACCGATGCCGTGAGCAGGCACGCTGACAAGACGAAAGTTTTCAAGGTAACTCCTTTGGCCGCCATTGTTCTTGTTGTCTTGCGCGCACTATAAGCGCAAGCGGGACTATGCTCAAGTGTGCCAGTCGCCACCCGGGCATTGCTGCCGCCCATCGGGGTCATGTAGACTCCTCCGGAGCGGACAAGGGTAACCGGCGGAAAAGTCCAGTAGCGACATAACGAGGCGGAGCCCAACTTTCGCAGATCGCACGAATCTGACACTAACGTTTCTATGCGTGGCGTATGGGTATAAAGACCACACGGTGGCAACTTGATCCTAAAGATGTGACGTGGAGCGGCTCCGGTTTTACGGGCGGAAGACGCAAACACGCGACCAAAACTGGCCGAGCGGCAACCGTCAGCGGGTGCGAAATGACGTTACTTCATATGCCCACCGGTGTCGCCGTAACTGGCAATGTCCAGAAAGGCCACTACTCGCGCTCAGAGATGCAGCAAATGCGGGACAAGTTAATTAAGGAACTCTATGTGGAGCTTGAAAAGAGAGTTGCAGCATTCCTTCGAATTCCTGGCCGCAGTTGACCTCATGTAAGTGGTCCGCTCTGCCGGTGGCGGACATAACGGTAGCAAGCGTAAGCTGGGGTAAGCTTGCGCACCCCAGCATGTTTAACCGGCCATTGCTGGGGTTCGTGCCTCACCACCAGCCTACGGCGTGGTGTGCCCCCTTCCGAGAAGTGAATTAACGAGACGTAATGACGGTTTCGGGCACGGTGTTGCCAACAGTCCCTGTAGCTACAGCTGCAAATAGCGGCCATTCGCTAATGGCAGTTAGCCGAACATCCGGCGCCGGCTCAACTCCACCCTGAGCGCTCAAGCCATTTAAATCTTGGGCTGCGCTGGTGCGCCCTGTTGTGCATCCCGTCGCTATCCATTATCCTTGCAGCCTTTAGCCGCACATATCCATCATGCCTGTCAGCATCAAGACCCCGCAGGAAATCGAAAAAATGCGCGTCGCTTGCCGCCTGGCGGGCGAGGTGCTGGATTACATCGCACCTTACGTCGAGGCCGGCGTCACCACCGGCGAGCTGGACAGGCTGTGCCACGATTACATGGTCAACGTCCAGCAATGCATTCCCGCGCCGCTCAACTACGCCCCGTCGGGACACAACCCCTACCCCAAGTCGATCTGCACCTCGATCAACCACCAAGTGTGCCATGGCGTGCCGGGCGACAAGAAGCTCAAGAACGGCGACATCGTCAACATCGACATCACAACCATCAAGGACGGGTGGCACGGCGACACCAGCCGCATGTTCTGCGTGGGCGATGCCTCCATCCAGGCGCGGCGGCTGTGCGACGTGAGCTACCAGGCAATGTGGCGCGGGATCCGCACCGTCAGACCTGGCGCACATTTGGGCGACATCGGCCATGCCATCCAGAGTTTTGTCGAGCCGCTGGGCTACAGCGTGGTACGCGAGTTCTGCGGCCATGGCCTGGGACGCAACTTCCACGAGGAGCCGCAGGTATTGCACTACGGCAAACCGGGCGCCGGCCTGAAGCTCGAACAGGGCATGACTTTCACCATCGAGCCGATGATCAACGCGGGAAAGGCGGCCATCAAGCAACTGGGGGATGGCTGGACCATCGTGACCAAGGACCACAGCCTGTCCGCCCAATGGGAGCACACCATCGTCGTCACCTCAGACGGCTTCGACGTGCTCACGGTTTCCGCCGGCTCTCCCCCGCCGCCGATGATCTAGCGTCATGCCAGGCGCCAGCGGCATCCGCGACAGCCTGCGTGCGGCGCGCGCCGCGTTACAGCAAGCCTACGGCCCCCGCTCACGCCCGGCACGCCTGCTGCACGCCCATGCCAGGGTGATCGACCAACACCTGCGCCAGGTGTGGCGCGAGCTGGCGATCCCCCTCGAACTCGCCCTGGTGGCGGCAGGCGGCTACGGGCGCGGCGAGCTCTATCCCAAGTCCGACATCGACCTGCTGATCCTGCTGCCGCACGAGCCCGATGCGGCATTGCAGCAGCGCCTGCACGAACTGGTGCAGACGCTCTGGGACATCGGCCTCGAAGTCGGCCATAGCGTGCGCACCGTGGAGGAATGCCTGGCCGAATCGGCCGATGTCACGGTGCAAACCAATCTGCTGGAAACACGCCTGGTAGCAGGGGCTCGCGGGCTGTTTGCCGAGATGCGCGACACCCTCGGACAGCACCTCGACCGCCGCGCCTTCTACCTCGCCAAGGTGCAGGAGCAGGAAAATCGCTACGCCCGCTTCCTCGACACCGACTACAACCTCGAACCCAATCTCAAGGAGAGTCCCGGCGGCCTGCGCGACTTGCAGAATGTGCTGTGGATCAGCCGCGCCTGCGGCTTCGGCGAGACCTGGAAGGAGCTGACCGCGGCGGGCATGATCACCCGGCAGGAAGCAGCGGCCGCGGCGCGCCACGAGGCGCTGCTGCAGACGCTGCGCATCCGCCTGCATTACCTCGCGGGACGCCGCGAAGACCGCCTGCTGTTCGATTACCAGACGGAGCTGGCGCAGCAAATGGGTATTGCGGCCACCGCCACGCGCCGCGCCAGCGAGCACCTGATGCAGCACTACTACCGCACCAAGCAGGCCGTGCAGCAACTGAATGCCGTGTTGCTGCAGAACATGAGGGCCAGCCTGTTCCCGGAGTCCGGCGAAATCCGCCGCATCAACGAACGGTTCATCGCGCGTGGCGACCTGCTTGATGCCCGCGACGAAGCCCTGTTCGAGCGCGAGCCGTCTGCCGTTCTGGAAAGCTTCCTGCTGCTGGAACAGCACCCCGAGCTCAACGGCTTTTCCGCCGCCACCCTGCGTGCGCTGTGGCGTGCGCGCCTAAGAATCGATGCCGCGTTCCGGAGCGATGCGCACAACCGCGAGCTGTTCATGTCTATCCTCCGGCAGCCGCAGGGCCTCACTCATGCGCTGCGGCGCATGAACCAGCACGGCATCCTCGGCGCCTACCTGCCCGCCTTCGGCCGCATCGTCGGCCAGATGCAGCACGACCTGTTCCATGTCTATACCGTGGACCAGCACATCCTGATGGTGGTGCGCAACCTGCGCCGCTTCACCCTGGAGCAGCATGCCCACGAAAACCCGCTGTGCAGCAAACTGATCGGCGAATTCGCCCGCCCCGAGGTGCTGTATATCGCCGGGCTGTTCCACGACATCGCCAAGGGGCGCGGCGGCGACCATTCGCTCAAGGGCCGCGCCGATGCCGCGCGCTTCTGCAAGCAGCATGGCCTGAGCCGTGAGGACAGCGAACTCATCGTCTGGCTGGTGGAAAACCACCTTGCCCTTTCCGCCACGGCGCAAAAGCAGGATCTTTCCGACCAGGACGTGATCGCCACCTTCGCCGAAAAGATGAAGAACGACCGCCACCTCGTCGCGCTCTACCTGCTCACCGTGGCGGACATACGCGGCACCAGCCCCAAGGTGTGGAACGCCTGGAAGGCAAAGCTGCTGGAAGACCTGTTCTGGGCCGCACGGCGCTACATGGCCGGCGGCAAGATCGCCGACCAGGCGGGCGAAGCGCGCCGCCTTGCCGCCGAACAGCTGGCGCTGTACGCGATCGCGCCGGAAACCTATGCCCTGCTGTGGGCGCAGCTGGATACGCCGTATTTCCTGCGCCATGAGCCGCACGAAATCGCCTGGCATGCGCGCCTGCTGGCGCACCGCGTGAACAGCCCGGCGCCGGTGGTGAAGGCGCGCCTGTCCCGAATCGGCGAAGGCATCCAGGTCCTGGTCTACTGCCCCGACCGCCCTTACCTGTTTGCCAACATCTGCTCCTTCTTCGAGCGGCTCAACTACAACATCGTCGAGGCGAAGATCCACACCACCCAGCACGGCTACGCGCTGGACAGCTTTCTGGTGATGGCCGTGGGCGAAAACAAGACCGTCTACCGCGACGTAATGAGCTACATCGAACACGAACTGGCCCAGCGCCTGAGTTCCGGCGAGGCGCCGCCTCCGTCGACAGGCGGGCGCATCAGCCGGCAGCTCAAGCATTTCCCCATCGCGCCCGAAGTCAGCATCGAGCCGGACGGCAAGAACCACCTCCTGCTCTCCGTCGTCGCGGGCGACCGCCCCGGGCTGCTGGCGAGAATTGCCCAGGTGCTGGCCCGGCGCCACATCAACCTGCACAGCGCCAAGATCAACACGCTGGGTGCGCGCGCCGAGGACAACTTCTGGATCTCGGGCGATGCCCTGGAGCAGGCGCAGGCCGTTGCAGCACTGCGCGAGGAGCTGTTGAAACAGCTCGCCGGCTAAAGCGTCGTTACCCGCCGGAACCCAGCGCGCCTTGAATGTGCGCGAGGAACACCCGCGTCTTGGCCGGCAGGTAGCGCCGCGTGGGCATCACCGCCCATGCGGGAACCGAAGGAAAGCACCACTCCGGCAGCACCCGCACCAGCCGCCCGGCGCGCACGTCAGGTTCGGCAAAGCGGCCCGGCAATGCACCGATGCCTGCGCCATCCAGCAGCAATTGCTGGATGACGCCGGGCGAGTTGAGCGTGAGCCTGCCGGGCGGCACCTGCTCCCATACGCTCTTGCCGCAAATCAGCTTCCAGGGAATGGCCGCGCCGCGCGCCGACAACAAGCGCACGCAGTGGTGGCGCGCCAAGTCCCCAGGCATGGATGGGCTCGCGTGCGTGGCGAGATAGATCGGGCTGGCATACAGGCCGAACTGCTGCTCGTCTATCTTGCGCGCAACGAGCGTCGCATCGCTCGCCAGCTCGCCCATGCGTATCACGAGGTCGAAGCGCTCGCCGATCAGGTCCACCCGGCGTGAAGTCAGGTCCAGATCAAGCTGGATCTCGGGATACTGCTCGACAAAGGTGGCGATCGCGCCGGCGAGCTGCTGCTGGGCGTAGTCTCCGGGCATGGAAACGCGCAGCCTGCCGCGCGGCTGCCTTTCCTGGCTCCGTGCAAAATCGTTGGCCGCCGCCACCTCTTCGGCCACGCGCTGGCATTGCTCCAAAAACCCCTGGCCGAAGTCGGTCAACGTCAACCTGCGCGTGGTACGCACCATGAGTTGCTGCCCCAGCGCCGCCTCGAGATTGGACAAGCGGCGCGACACCGTGGCCTTGGGCATGCCCAGGCTCCCCGCCGCGCCGACCAGGCTGCCCTGCTCCGCTATGGCCGCGAACAGCAGCAGGTCGTCGGAAGCGATTCTAGACTGTTCCATATACGGAACAGTCTAACTCATTTTGCCATCTTTATCTAACGACGTACAAAGCCTATCATCGTGCTCAACCATTCCCAATCGGAACTAGCACAGGTGGAAAGGAGCAGACATGAACACCGTACAAACCATCGAGACAGTAGAACGCCCCCGCTCCGTGGAGCAAATCGTCCAGGGCGTGGCGACCAGCGACGGCGCGGGCGTGAAGCTCACCCGGGTCCTCGGCCAACCTTTGCAGCAGCGGCTGGATCCGTTCCTGATGCTGGATGCCTTCGGCAGCGACGACCCGCAGGACTATATCGCGGGGTTCCCCGACCACCCCCATCGCGGATTCGAGACCGTGACCTACATGCTGGCGGGCCGCATGCGCCACCGCGACAGCGCCGGGCATGAGGGACTATTACAGAGCGGCGGTGTCCAATGGATGGTGGCGGGACAAGGCGTCATCCACTCCGAGATCCCGGAACAGCAGGATGGGACCATGGAGGGATTCCAGCTCTGGCTGAACCTGCCCGCGCGCAGCAAGATGACGCCGCCTTGGTACCGGGACATCCCGCGCGAGCGCATTCCCGAGTACGCCACGCCAAGCGGCGCCACCGTGCGCGTGATCGCGGGGGCGAGCAACGGGGTCGCCGGCGCCATGCAGCGCGAGGGCACCGAGCCGCTCTACCTCGACATTGCGCTTCCGGCGGGAAGCAGCTTCGATAGCCGGATTCCCGCGACACATAACGCTTTTGTGTTCGTCTATCGCGGTGCGGCGCAGGTCGGCGGGCGGAGAATCGGCACGGGGCGCATGGGCATACTCTCCAATGCGGGCGATGCCGATGGCGTGCAGCTCAGCGCCGATGGCGCGGCCAGGCTGATTCTGATCGCAGGCAAGCCGATCGGCGAGCCGATCGTGCAGTACGGGCCGTTCGTGATGAACACCAAGGAACAGATTTTTCAGGCCATCAACGACTTCCGCGAAGGACGCTTCGCCGAAGCCATTGATGCCCCGGAATAGCAGCACATCATTTACCAAAAACCTCATGAAAGGAGCAGCAACATGGAAAACCTGAATCGTTTCGGCCCCCTCGTCGGACGCCTCCTGATGGCCTTCATCTTCCTCTTCTCGGCATACGGCAAGATCACCGGCTTCGACGGCACCGTCGGCTACATCGCCAGCAAGTCGCTGCCGCTGCCGCAGCTCCTGACCGTCGGCGCCATTATCGTCGAGCTGGGCGGTGGCCTGATGGTGCTGCTGGGCTGGAAGGCGCGCCTGGGCGCCGCGGCGCTCTTCATCTTCACCGGGCTCGCCGCGCTGTTCTTCCACAATTTCTGGGCGGCGGCCGCGGATCAGATGCAGAACCAGATGATCCACTTCATGAAGAACATCACGATCATGGGGGGATTGCTCTACGTCGTGGTGTACGGTAGCGGGCCGCTGAGCGTGGACAAGGGGCGCTAGCCGGAGGGCAGGCGGGCCGCCGTGCAGCGGCCCGCGCACTTCGGCCTTGCACCGGGCTCCTATTCCATGCCCAGCAGGCGCTGAAAGCGGGGAGGCACCGCAATCAGCATGGAATAGGTTCGCTTCGGAACGACGGGGCTGGAGACAATCCGGTGCGTCCGCCCGAAGAAGAATTCCTTGGTCTTGAAATAGCGCCGCATAATGCGGCTCGCGGAATCGGTGCCGCTTTGGTGCCAGCAAAACTTGTAGCCCATCTGGCTCAGCAACTCGATGGACTCCGTGGAGCCCTCCCTGAACTCTTTCTGGAGCTGCTCGAATACGATCAGGGGCTGGTAGCGGGAAAGGGTGTCCGAACCGCCCCGGATGACCCGCGCCTCAAAACCCTCGACGTCCATCTTGATGAAACAGAGCCTGCTCCGGTCAATGTCCAGGGTGTCCAGGCGCTCGACCCAGATCTCGCTTACCGCCTCGTTGGCTTTCCCCGCCCCGATATAGGACGCGCCGATGTTGGTGACATCCTCCACCAGGGTGAATGCGCCGGCCTCATCGCCCAGGCCGATGTTGTGCGCTTCGGCGTTGCGGGTGAAGCCGGCGTTGAATTTCAGCAAATAATACGTCGGGGGATTGGGCTCGAATGCATGGATGGATTCGAACCTGGGCGCGAAGAACAGGGTGTGATTCCCGATGTTGGCGCCTATATCCAGCGCCAGGCCGTTCCTGAAAACCTCGTTCAGCGGGCTCAGGAATTCAAACAGGAATTCCAGATCCTCCTTTTCATAATAGCCAAAAACATTGATTGCGGCACTGATGTGGTCATGGGCGAACACCGCCATCTTGTGCCCGCGGCTCCTGTAATGGATCTTCGCCAGGCGGTCCAGGCGCTTGTTTACATACGAATCCAGCTGGAATCTTATCCCTCTCGGGGTCTTGCTGCTGTGCAGCACGCTATTGCGCGTCGGCATGAGTCAACTCCTCTTTACATCATAACCTGAATGGGAAGGTATATCCGACAAGAAGATTGGCGGCATTTGTGTTGTACCTTTGTGTCCACTTGACCGCCGTTCCGCTGCCTTCCAGAAAGAAGCCATTCACGGTCACCCGATAGAATAGGGTGAACGAGACCCCCAGGCCGCTTGAATGGATGTTTTCCGCAATTCCGGTGGTCATGAATTGCGCGGGCACGGTGCCGCTGACCCTTGCGTACCCTGGCCCGATCCCTGCACCGATCTTGAATTGCGTGCCGCGCGTGGGTTCCCTGACCAGCATGTCGCCGAGGCTGGCAAACACCGAAATTCCCGTATCCAGCTGGGTAACATCGACCCTGGGAAAGGTTCCAACGACATTTCCCCCCGAGTCGACCTGCCGGTCAATGTGCCCCCGGAAATAGCTGGCGTAGAAGTTATAGCCAAAGTGGCTGGACCCGTCGAAGTATCTGCTTGGTGTATACAGGCTGAATTGCGGGGACCAGGACGGGGCCGATGACAGGGTTGGTTTTGACAGCTGGTTGTTGTTGCCGTCAAAAATGAACAGGGATTCGGTACGCTGGTCAGCGGCTACACTGAACAGGTAATACCCGGCCGCGTCGGCGCCTTGCATGCCAGCGCCCTGCTTTGGCGCATCCTGCGCGGCGTCCCGAACGTCCGCGGCCGCCGGATCGGCGGCACCGCCCTGGGCGGCGGGACCTTCGGCAGCCAAGGCGGCATTCATCACCGTCAGGCACGCCAGTGCCAGCAACAGATATTCCCCCTTCATTCGCGATTCCGGCCCCGGCATTGCCTTCATCTTGCCCGGTCTGGCCTAATCGGCGCATGGTGCGCACCATCAGCCGCTGCCCGAGCGCCGCCTCCAGACTGGACAGACGGCGCGACACCTTCGCGTTCGGCGTGCCGAGGCTCTGCGGTGCGCACCAAGCCGCCCTCCTCCGCAATGGCGGCGAACAGCAGCAGGTCATCGGAAGTGATTCTTGACCGTTCCATATTTCCTATTTGAAACAGTCTAACCCATTTTCCCGTCTTTATCTAACGTGCCGCAAAGCCCAGCCGGGCGATCCGGCCGCCCGGCAATCCTGCACCGGACGGGCACCGGCACCAGCAGTAGCACATACTGCGCACGTGCAGCATGCTGAACTTTTTCGGGCCGTTTCTGTCTCACCTCGGCCCCGCACGGGGCACCTGGTTTTGTTCTTTGCTTAAAGTAAACATTCTTTTGTGTGCACACTTTGGAGGATGTCAATGAGAAACGGTTGGATTGCAGCTACTGTTACCTTGGCCGGACTGACCAGCCTGCCTGCGCTGGCAGGCCCAAACTGGGATGTCATCCATATGGCAGAAGCCGGCAGGGCGTCGCACAAGCATGAAGCCAAGTTGGTGCTACCCCTTGACCATGGGCCGCGTCCCCTGACGACGCCCTGGGAGAATGCCGAAAGGCTGCGTCGGATGCAGGAATTGAGCGCGCAGGCCCAAAAGGAGAAAAGTGCGGTGCTCGCTTCCCATGCGCACCACGTTCCGACCCATTCCTGAGCCAGACAAATGCGCGAGAGACCGGCCTGTGGCCAAGCCCAGGCCGGCTTTCTTTTTGTGCGCTGCTTGACCGAACCCCAGGCAACTAACGCCGCTAGAGCTGGAACGGGAAGGTATACCCGATGAGGGCATTTTGGTCGTTCAGGGCATATCTCGATGTTCGAGTGGCCACCATGGCATTGCCCTCGAGGAAGAAGCCGTCGAGGGTCACCCTGTAGTAAAAGTTGACGGACAGGCCAAGCCCGTTGGAATGGATATTCTCCGCCGTTCCCGTGGTCATGAATTGCGCGGGCACCGTGCCGTTGATGCGTGAGTATGCCGGCCCGATTCCCGCGCCAACCTTGAATTGGAGGCCGCGCACGGGATTCTTGACCAGCGTGTCGCCAATGCTGGCGAAGACTGAAATCCCCGCACCCAGCTGGGTGACATCGACCCTGGGAAAGATTCCGGCAACCATTCCGTTCGAGTCGAGCTGCCGGTCAATGTATCCCTGATAATAGCTGGCGTAGAGATTGTAGCCAAAGTGGCTGGACCCATCGAAGTATGTGGCCGGCGAATACAGGCTGAATTGCGGCGACCAATGGGCGGGAGCCGACAACTTCCCGTTTCCCGCGACCAGATTGTTGCTCATATTTTCGTGAATCACCAGGAATTCCTGGCGACGGTCAGCGGCAACCGCGAAGATGTAGTAGCCGCGATCGTCAACGGCATGCACCCCGGCAGCTTCTTTCGGGGCGCTTGCCAGCCCCGCAGGTGCTTCTGCCTTACCCGAGGTATCCTCGGCGGCACAGGCGGCATTTACCGTCGACAGGCCCGCCAGCAGCCCGGCAAGCAACGCGAACGCCGTTCCATGCTTCATGCTTGATTCCCCCTTTCACCCGCCGGCCCCTCATGGATTATTTTCCTGACGGTGCCAACACGTCATTCCCACTCTATGGTCGCAGGCGGCTTGCCGGAGATGTCGTAGACAACGCGGTTGATGCCGCGCACTTCGTTGATGATGCGGTTGGAGACGCGGCCGAGCAGGTCGTAGGGCAGGTGCGCCCAGTGGGCCGTCATGAAGTCCTGAGTCTGCACGGCGCGCAAGCTGACCACGTAATCGTAGGTGCGGCCGTCGCCCATGACACCGACGCTTTTCACCGGCAGGAAGACGGTGAAGGCCTGCGAGGTCTTGTCGTACCAGGTCTGGCCGTCCGCATCCTTGGTGCCGCGCAGTTCCTCGATGAAAATGGCATCCGCGCGGCGCAAGAGTTCGGCGTATTCCCGCTTCACTTCGCCCAGGATGCGCACGCCGAGGCCCGGGCCGGGGAACGGATGGCGGTAGATCATTTCGCGCGGCAGACCGAGGGCGATGCCCAGCTCGCGCACTTCGTCCTTGAACAGCTCACGCAGCGGCTCGAGCAGCTTGAGATGCAGGGTTTCCGGCAGGCCGCCGACATTGTGGTGCGACTTGATGGTGTGCGCCTTCTTGGTCTTGGCGCCCGCCGATTCGATGACGTCCGGGTAGATAGTGCCCTGCGCCAGCCATTTCGCGTTCTTGATCTTCGCAGATTCGCGCTGGAACACCTCGACGAATTCGCGCCCGATGATCTTGCGCTTGTGCTCCGGATCGCTGACGCCGGCGAGGTGCTTCATGAATTCGCCGCTGGCGTCGACAGGGATCACCTTCATGTGCAAGTGGTCGGCGAAGGTAGCCATCACCTCCTTGCCTTCGTTGAGGCGCAGCAGGCCGTTGTCCACGAACACGCAGGTCAACTGGTCGCCGATGGCGCGGTGGATCAGCGCCGCCGCCACGGAAGAGTCCACGCCGCCCGAGAGGCCGAGGATGACCTCTTCCTTGCCCACCTGGGCGCGGATTTTCTCAACTGCCTCGGTGATGTAATCCGGCATGTTCCAGTCCCGCCCACAGCCGCAGATTTCATGCACGAAGCGTGCAAGAATGGCCTTGCCCTGACTGGTATGGGTCACCTCCGGGTGGAACTGCACCGCGTAGAAGCCTCGCGACTCATCCGCCATCGCCGCGTATTCCGAGGCCGCGCTGGTGGCGATGGCGCTGAAGCCGGGGGGCAGCGCCGTCACCTTGTCGCCGTGGCTCATCCACACGTCCATCAGGCCGTGGCCTTCGGCGTTGCTGCGGTCCTGGATGCCCTCGAACAGCCTGGAGTGCCCGCGCGCCCGGATTTCGGCATAGCCGAATTCGCGCACGCGGCCGGATTCCACCTTGCCGCCCAGCTGCGCCGCCATGGTCTGCATGCCGTAGCAGATGCCCAGCACCGGCACGCCGAGGTCGAAAACCACCTGCGGGGCCTTCGGCGTCTCTTCCTCGTACACCGAGGCCGGCCCCCCGGAAAGGATGATGCCGGCCGGATCGAACGCCCGAATCTCCGCTTCGCTCATGTCGCAGGAATGCAGCTCGCAGTACACATGCGTCTCGCGCACGCGCCGGGCAATCAGCTGGGTGAACTGGGAACCGAAATCGAGGATGAGTATCTTTTTGTGGGACATAACCGTGCCGTTTTACAAAATCCGGGCATTTTCGCAGGCCCTGAGCTTGGATAGCGCGGGCGAAGCCCGCACTGCCTGACTGGCGACCAATGCCTGGCGGCTAGTCAATATGGTAATTCGGCGCTTCCTTGGTGATCTGCACGTCGTGCACGTGCGACTCGCGGATGCCCGCCGAGGTGATCTCGACGAATTCTGCCTTGGTGTGCATGGTGGCGATGTCGGGACAGCCGAGGTAGCCCATGCTGGCGCGCAGGCCGCCCATCAGCTGGTGGATCACCGCGAGCACGCTGCCCTTGTACGGCACGCGGCCTTCGACGCCTTCAGGCACCAGCTTGTCCTGGCTGCCTTCGATGGTATCCTGGAAATAGCGGTCGCTGGAGCCTTGCTGCATCGCGCCCAGGCTGCCCATGCCGCGATAGGATTTATACGAACGGCCCTGGAACAGCTCCACTTCGCCCGGCGCTTCTTCCGTCCCCGCAAACAGCCCGCCCAGCATCACCGCGTGCGCGCCTGCGGCGATAGCCTTGGCGATGTCGCCGGAAAAGCGCACGCCGCCGTCCGCAATCAGCGGCACGCCATTTTCGCCCATCGCCTCGGCCACGTTCTGGATGGCGGTAATCTGCGGCACGCCGACCCCCGCCACCATGCGGGTGGTGCAAATGGAACCGGGGCCGATGCCGACCTTGACGCCATCGGCGCCGTGGTCGACCAGGGCCTTGGCCGCACTACCCGTTGCGATATTTCCGCCAATCACCTCGACTTGCGGGAAATTTTTCTTCACCCATTTCACGCGGTCCAGCACGCCCTGGGAATGGCCGTGCGCGGTGTCCACGATCAGCACGTCCACCCCGGCTTCCACCAGGAGTGCCGCGCGCTCTTCCGTGCCCTCGCCCACGCCGATGGCGGCACCAACGCGCAGGCGGCCCAGATCGTCCTTGCAGGCGTTGGGGTGCTCGCTGGATTTCAGGATGTCCTTCACGGTGATCAGACCGCGCAGTTCGAACGCATCGTTCACCACCAGCACGCGCTCAATGCGGTTCTTGTGCATCAGCACGCGCGCTTCCTCGCGGCCGGCGTTCTCCCTGACCGTAATCAGCCGCTCGCGCGGCGTCATGATGTTCTTGACCGGTTGGTCGAGGTTGCTCTCGAACCGCAGGTCGCGGTTGGTGACAATGCCGACCAGCAGCTTGCCCTGCACCACCGGCAGGCCGGAAATTTTGTGCTGGCGGGTGAGCGTCAGCACGTCGCGCACCGTCATGTCCGGTGCGATGGTGACCGGATCCTTCACCACGCCGCTTTCAAAGCGCTTCACCTTGGAAACTTCTGCGGCCTGCGCCCTGGACGGCATGTTCTTGTGCACGATGCCGATACCGCCTTCCTGCGCCAGCGCAATCGCCAGGCGAGCCTCGGTGACGGTGTCCATCGCGGCGGACAGCAGGGGGATATTCAGCGTGATGTTGCGGGTGAACTGGGTGTGCAGGCTGACATCGCGCGGCAGGACATTGGAATGTGCCGGAACCAGCAGGACATCGTCAAAAGTCAGCGCTTTTTGGGTGATACGCATAATGAACGCTCTCTGCAAAGCGAGCATTATACACAAGGAGCGCGCCGGTTGCTCCACTATGCGTTGGCGCTCCTTTCCGGGCGGGTGCGGCGAAGGCGAGCCGTGACGGGTTTCCCGGTTCCCCACCGGGCGGCAAGCCCGCGCGAACGGCAGTTGTTTGCAGGTTGCGTTGACTGTATAGTTAGCCGCGGTCGCCTTCGGCGCGGGCGGAACGATGCCGAGGCTTCTTTGTCATATTGCGGGTTGGATTTAGGAGACTGAAATGAAATACTGGATGGCGCTTCTGTTGGCCCTGGTGAGCTTCAACACTTATGCAGGCCTGACCAAATGGGTGGATTCCGAAGGCAAGGTGCACTATTCGGATGCCCCGCCCCCCGAAAACGTGAAGTCCGAGACTTTGCGCGGCTCGCCTTCCCAAGGCGCGCCTGCAGCTGCATCGGCCACCCCCGCTTCCGGCAGCGGCGCCCCGAAGACCATCTATGAGATGGAAGCGGACCTGAAGAAAGAGAGAAAGGCCAAGGAAGAGGCCGCGCAGAAGGCCGCCAAAGAGCAGCAGGAAGCCTCCCAGAAACAGCAGGCCTGCGCTCAGGCGCGAGACCAGCTGGCGACGCTGCAAAACATGCCGCGTATCGTGACCTACGACGAAAAGGGCGGGCGCAGCTTCATGGACGACACCACCCGCCAGCAACGCATCGAAGAAGCCCAGGCGTCGGTCGGCAAGTATTGCCAGTAGGCTCCGGCCACCGGCATCGAGTTCCCAGGGCCCGCCGCCGACGCGGGCCTTGTTTATCCGGGGGCGCAGCCTAGGCGGCGACCGCCTGGCTGTCGTCGCGCATCCGCATCGCCTCTTCAATATCCACCGCCACCACGTGCGACACGCCCCGCTCCTGCATGGTGACGCCGACCAGTTGCTTGGCGAGTTCCATGGTGATCCGGTTGTGGCTGATGAAAATGAACTGGGTGTGCTCCGACATCTTCTCGATCAGCTTGCCCAGGCGCTCGGTGTTGGTGTCGTCCAGCGGCGCATCCACCTCGTCCAGCAGGCAGAACGGCGCCGGGTTGAGCTGGAACAGCGAGAATACCAGCGCAATGGCGGTCAGCGCCTTTTCGCCGCCCGAGAGCAGATGGATGGAGGCGTTCTTCTTGCCCGGCGGGTGCGCCATCACCTGCAGGCCGCTGTCCAGGATTTCCTCGCCGGTCAGCACCAGCCGCGCCTCGCCGCCGCCAAACAGGACGGGGAACATCTCGGACAGGTGGCGGTTCACCTCGTTGTAGGTCGCCATCAAGAGCTCGCGCGACTCCTTGTCGATGCGGCGGATCGCGGCTTCCAGCGTCTCCATCGCCTCGGTCAGGTCCTTGGCTTGCGCATCGAGATAGGCTTTCCGCTCCTGCGCCGCCTGCAACTCTTCCAGCGCGGCCAGGTTGACCGCACCCAGCGCCTCGATGTCTGCCGCCAGCCGGCCAAGTTCGGCCTGCAGCGTGCTGGGCTTGGCGCTGCTTCCTTCCAGTAGCGGCAGCAGCGCAGCTTCGTCCACACCCTGCAGCTGCTCGGCCCACTGTTCGTATTGCAGCCGCGCCTCCTGCTCCTTGAGGGTGAGCTCGACTGATTTCTCGCGCAGCGGATTGAGTTTCTGCTCGCAGGACATGCGCTCCTGCTCCAGCTTGTTCAGCGTGACCGTGGCATGCTCCAGCGCGTTGCGCGCCTCCGCCAGCGCCTGTTCGCGGCCTTGCCGCTGCTCCAGCGCCACCTGCAGCTGCTCCTGGCTGCCGGAGTCTTCCAGCTTGCCCAGTTCCTCGCGGTTCTGGGAGAGGTTCTTTTCCAGCTGCGCCAGGTTGTCGCCTGTCTGCTTCAGGTTGTGCTCCAGGTCGGCGATCTTGTCCGCACAGGTCTTGGCGAAGAAACGGGCTTCCTGCAACTCGTGCTGCGCCTTCTGCGCGCGCTCACGCTGCTCGCGCAGGCGTGCTTCGGCAGCCGCCGCCTGCTGGCGCACCTGCTCGGCTTCGGCAGCCTGCGTTTCGATTTTTTCGCGCATGACTTCCATGCGCTCGGTGATTTCCTCGCGCTGGCGATGCTCACCTGCGGCCTGCTCGCTCAGCTCCTCCAACTCCTGCGCAATCTGGGCTGCGCGCTCGCTGCTGCGCTCGTTGGCCTGGGTCAGCTTGAGTATCTGCACCTGCAGCGCATGCTGCCGCTGCTGGATGTCGCTACCCTCGCTGCGCAGCGGCGCAATGCGGCCCTCGATGGCATGGTAATCCTCTTCCGCCTGGGCTGCCTGCTGTTTGCCAGCCTCCAGCGAAGCACGCTGCTGCTGCGCTTCCTGCTGTAACTGCTCGATTTCGCGCTGGCGCGCCAGCACGCCGTGCACCGCGCCGTCCGGCGCATGGAACAGAACGCTGTGGGCCCCGACCAGGTGGCCCTGCGGGGTGACGAACCACGCCGCCGCGGGCAGGCGCCCGCGCTGCTCCAGCGCCTGCGCCAGCGTATCCGCCGCATACACGCCGGAAAGCCAGTCTGCCACCACCGGGGCTGCACGATCGTCCTGGCAGCTCACGAATTTGGACAAGGGAATGAACGCGCTGTCCTGCGCCGCAGCGGCACGGGCGCCGTCCGGCGCGAACACCGCCAGCTTGCCGGGCGGAAAGCCGCTCCAGCTTGCCGTCTGGTCCAGGCCCGGCACGGCAATGGCGTTGATGCGCTCGCGCAGCACCGCTTCCAGCGCGTCGTCCCAGCCTGCCTCGATGCGGATGGATTGCCAAAGCCGCGGCAGCTTGTCCAGCTGGTGGTCGGCCAGCCATTGCTTCAGGTTCTTGTCGTTGTCCACCTGCGCCTGCAACTGCTGCAGCGCGCCCAGTTTCGCCTCGACCTGCGCCAGCTGGCGCTCCAGCTCCTGCGCGGCGACGCGCTTTTCGCGCCGCGCCGCATCGGCGGCGGGAAGCCGTTCCTGCAGTTGCGCCAGTTGCTCCTGCTGGGCGCGGTATTCGGCTTCCAGTTCCATGGTTTGCTGCTGCGCCTCGGCCAGGGCGCCTGTGTCGGGACGCGGCAAATTGTCCTGTTCCAGCAGCAGGCGCGAGCGGCGCCCGTCCAGCTGCTGCACATTGCGCAGCACGTGTTCGCGCTGCGTGTCGGCCAGCTGCAACTGCTGCTGCAGCACCAGTTGCTCACGCTGCACGGCGTTATAGCGTTCCTGGGCCGCACGCGCCGCATCCTCCACCTGCGGCAGATCCAGTGCCTCGTTGTTGGCGCGGCTTTCGCACACCTCCACTCGCACCGCGCCATCCTGCTGCTGCTGCCGCCAATGCTCCAGCAGGCCCTGCTGCCCCTGCAGCTGGTGGCGCAGCTGCTCGAGCTGGTGCTCGCCTGCGGTGATCTGGTGCCCGAGACGGGTGCGCTGGTCGGTAAGGTGCGCGATATGCTGCTCCAGCCGCGCAATCTCGGCGTTGACCGCATACAGCTCACCCTGCTTGCCGTGGAGCGCATCGGAAAGCTGGTAATGCCCGCTGCGCGACGTTTCCAGCTGGCTTTCCACCTCGCGCAGGCGCGCGGTCTCGGCTTCCAGCTCGGTGCGTGTCTTTTCTATCTGTTGCGCCACGCGGGCACGGCGCGCCTCGGCATCCTGCCTGTTCACCAGCCACAGCAGGCGCTGCGAGCTGTCGCGCTTCGCCTCCAGCTCGCGGTATTTCTTCGCCACCTCCGCCTGCTCGGCCAGGTGCACCAGCTGCTTTTCCAGTTCCTGGCGGATGTCGTCCACCCGCAGCAGGTTTTCGCGCGTGTCGCCGATGCGCAGCTCGGTTTCTCGGCGGCGGTCCCGGTATTTCGAGACCCCGGCTGCCTCTTCCAGAAACACGCGCAGCTCCTCGGGCTTGGCCTCGATGATGCGCGAAATCATGCCCTGCTCGATGATGGCGTAGGCGCGCGCGCCCAGGCCCGTGCCCAGGAAAATGTCGGTGATGTCCTTGCGGCGGACATGCTGGTTGTTGATGTAATAGCTGGATTCGCCATCGCGCTGCAGCACGCGCTTGATGGCGATCTCGGCATAGCTCGACCACTGCCCCGCTGCCTTGCCCAGGCTGTTGTCGAAAATCAGTTCCACGCTGGCGCGCGCCACCGGCTTGCGCTTGTCCGAGCCGTTGAAAATCACGTCCTGCATGGACTCGCCGCGCAACGCGGAGGCCTTGGATTCGCCCAGCACCCAGCGCAAGGCGTCTATCACATTGGACTTGCCGCAGCCGTTGGGGCCGACGATGCCGACCAGTTGTCCAGGCAGCGCAATGTGGGTTGGATCAACGAAGGATTTGAACCCTGCTAGCTTGATGTGGGAAAGGCGCAATTTGAATCGGGCAAACGCTTTATAATAATCGCGCTATTTTAACCGAATCGTAACAGGCCTCAAAATGACCACCCAACCCTCTAAAACATTGGAAACTTTTCCCAATCCACAGCCGGGGCGCGACTACCATATCCACATGGAAATCCCGGAATTCACTTGCCTGTGCCCGAAGACCGGCCAACCGGACTTCGCTACCCTGATCCTCGACTACATCCCCGACCAGACGTGCGTCGAACTGAAGAGCCTCAAGCTCTACATCTGGTCGTTCCGCAACGAAGGCCATTTCCACGAGGACGTGACCAACCGCATCCTGGACGACCTGGCCAACGCCACCCAGCCCAGATTCATGCGACTCACCGCCAAGTTTTACGTGCGGGGCGGCATCTTCACCAACGTGGTAGCCGAACACCGCAAGCCCGGCTGGCAGCCCCTGCGGGTTGTGGACTTGGCCAGGTTCGAGTCTCAATCGAATACCCGCGGCTAACCAGCTGATTATTTGGGCGCCGCATCCTGAGATGCAAGGGTATGGAACCATCTCCGTATCCGCGAGTCATACGTTCGGGTGGCGCAAGCTGCCCCACGTTTCTCCTCCCTGAACGTGAAGTCTTAACTTCCCCCCTTTAGTTAAGACGACTTAGCCCCTGGCCCTTGGCCAGGGGCATTTTTTTCCCACTATCCCGCCTGGTTCGACCAGAGGGGGCACGGCCGATAAGGCGCCGAACACGCCAAATCCACACAACAAGTTGATTATTCAGCAGCCATTTTATGGGGTGCAATGATGTGGAACTATCCCTGTCCGACCGAGGTCATAGGTTCGGATGGCGCAAGCTATCCCACGTTTCTCCTCCCTGAACGTGAAGTCTTAACTTCCCCCTTTAGTTAAGACGGCTTGCCCCCTGGCCTTTGGCCGGGGGCTTTTTTTTTGCCCCTTACCTGAAGTCGCGCCTGAGAAGTACCGTGGCCTCGGTCTTGTTGTAGGTATACACCGCGATGTTGGAACTGTTCGACGTGGCCGCCAATTGCGGGCGCACGCTCCAGGAGGGGGCTACGCGCCAGTTCAGCCCCAGAGACACGTACCTGGTTTGGTCGTTGCCGATGGCGACGCTGGCGTCGCGTGCATACGGGTAGGCATCGCGGCGGGAATTGAGGTAGCCAGCGGCGTAGATGTCGACATCGTCGCCGACGGTGTATTGCAGGTAGACGGTGAAAAAGTCGCTCCTGCGGCCGGCTTGCGTGATGCCGCCGTTGTAGGCCGGGTTGAACGCTGCCTTGGTGCGCAGCGCGGCATCCTCGGCGCGGGCGTAGCCCAGGTACAAAACCGGCTTGCCGGCCATCCTGAACAGGTGCATGTAGTTCGCGCCGGCCATGATCTGGTTGACGTCGTTGGTATTATCCCCCGCGAAACGCAGCTGGTTGAGCTGGCCCAGCAGGCCGACATAATCCAGGCCCGAGAGCTTCCACCTTGCACTGCCTTCCACGCCGGTGATGCTGTAGTCGTTCAAGAAGCCCGTCGTCGCAAATGAGGTGCCCAGCTGGCGAAACTCGCGCCGCGCCACGTTGAGGCGGTAGGTGTCGCCGTCGCTCGCAAAATTCATTCCGCCGCGGGCAATGAGGGTGGTCGAGTTCATGACGCGATTCCCGCTGTACCAGCGCTTTTCCTGGTCCACCGAGACGAACGCGGAACGCCTCTCGGAGACGGGAACGCGCCCTTCCACCCCCAGGTTCAGGATGGATTCCGCCCCGCCCTGGCTGCTGCCGGGCGCAAACACGCTGGTAAACAGTTGCTGGGTGCCAGGGTAGGCCAGCGAGCTGTTGGTGATGTTGCTGTCGTAGCCGAGGCCCGCCTCCACCTTGCCGCGCAGAGAGGGCTTGTCGAGCCCTGCTTCCTGCTGGTCAATGAGCGCGAGGTAGTGTTCCGCCGTGGCTTGCGATTCCGGATTCCGACTCTGCGCCAGGAAGCCTTCGAAGCCGGGCCGGGCACGTTCCCTGTCGCCGGATTGATAATAGGCAATGGAGAGCCATAGCCCCACTTCCTGATATTGGGGGTCGGCCGCCTGCACCCGCTCAAACGCGAACACGGCGCGGCCGGCCTGGCCGGAATTGAGGGCACTCATGCCCAGCAGGTAATCGTACTGAACGTTGCCCGCCAGTTCGGTTTCCAGTGGCTCCAGCAGGTCGAAGGCTGCCTCGGCCTTGCCGGCCTTGATGAGGGCCTGAGCCTGTTCGATCTGCGAAGTCGCGGCAGGTTGAGCGGCGGTGCCTTGCGCGGCCTCCTGGCCGTGTGCCGCGCCCGCCAGCAGCAGCCACGCCGCCAGCAGCCAGCGGTAGGAATGGTTCATGTCGGAGACCTCAGCCCGGTTCAGTCATCCGAACCATGCATGCCGGGCGTGTTCACCTCCGGCACTCTCACCTCGGGCACCCCCTGCTCGGGCGCACGATGGCCGGGAACATGGTTCTCGTGGCCATCGTTGTGCTGCAGGTCGCCCGCATGATCGCCATGCCCGCCCGCGCCGTCGCGTTCGCCATGGGATTCGCCATGCCCGAAGCCCGCCTCGCCGCCTTGCTGGTAGAAGTTCGGGGCTTCCTTCAGGATGACCGGCGCCGCCGTGGGCACGTCGGGCACAAACCCGATCTGGTTCGGCTTGATGTCGACCTGGCCGTGCGCGCCGCTCATCACCACGCCGCCGCTGTTGACCTTGTCATAGGTTCCCGGCGCGGCAGACGGCTCTTGCCCGAGGGGAGGCGTGGGAATGTACATAGGCTCGTGGTCGGTGCCCCGTATGCCTATGGTGGCGGTGGGCGTGGTGATCCAGTAGTTTTCCTTGTGGGTGCGCCCAACCAGGCCAGTGAGCGCGCGGAATCCGCCCTGCAGGAGCGCAATCACGCTCTTCTCGGTGCCGTCTTCCTTGCCGTCGAAATTAAAGGTTTCGATCTTCATTTTCGTGTCCGGGCGCACGGCAATCAGGCCGCCATCGGCCATCTTGATCTGTGCCTTGCCGGAATGCGCGGTGACGATGGTTTCGCCCGCGCACACGGGGGCGCCCTTGGTTAAGGCGCGGGTCGCCGCGCCGCTCTGTGCCTCGACCGGCCCTTCGCTGAAAATCACGTGGCCGGCAGGTTGCATCGGGACGGCGCTTGCCGGGTCTGTGCAGGCCGATGAGGCGGCCCATGCCTGCCCGCCGATAACGGCAACTGCCGCGATAACGATGCTCGCGCGCGAGGCGAGCAGATTGATTTGGTGCGCTCTCACTGAAATCTCCATATCACAACGTCAAAAAAGCGGCCAACGGGCAAGCATCGGCCCGGCCTCATGGGGAGGCCGCACATCCCTCATCACGGGAAGCAAGCCATTCCAAGGAAACCGCGAACCCGCTCACGCCTGGGGCTGCGGCAACGGTCGCGAACAACTCGTTCCAGAAAAATCTCCCTGCGCGTCAAGACGAAAAGCGTGCGTGCCGGGAACACTTCCCTCGCCCTCACCCACACGGAGTCTGGGCCGTGCCGGGCAGAAGATATTCCGGAAGGTTCGACTATCAGGGTGACGGATTGGTTCACTCCGCTACACAAGCTGAGGGGCGCCCCGATGGCGGGATCGCTCGGCTGGAAATCGCTCATCGAATTCGTGCCTGAGGAAGGAGGGCGCCTTCGGTCTTGTTGTTGCATAGAGGGCCCTCGCTTTGCGCTTCGGCCATGCGCCCTGGCTAAAATGACAGCTCCGGTGCGCTGGCTGTCGCGAGCACGCAACAGCAACGGCACATCGCCCTACTTGGCTAGCCGGAGCCTTACTCTTCTCGTCTTGATGATGCATGAAATGCGCCACGGGTTGTGCTTGTATGCGCGAAACAAATTTGCATTGGGGGCATAACAATCACCGCGACAAGCGTGAAAGGAGCATAAGGGCATCGCCCGGAAGCCCGCGCAGCCTCGGGGATTCGTTCCTTTGCATGCTTGCAATTCTTCGGAATATCCAGAACAATACGCTCCCGTTTCAAAAAAACTTCACTGGGAGTCTCTAAGATTATGAACCGTCAAGAACTGATCGAAGCACTGGCAGCAAACACCGGCAGCACCAAGGCCGATGCCGACCGCAATATCTCCGGCATGATCGACATCATCACCACCGCGCTGAAGAAGGGGGACAAGGTTGCGCTGGTGGGTTTCGGCACTTTCGAGGTGCGCAAGCGCGCTGCGCGCAACGGCCGCAACCCGGCGACCGGCGAAGCGATCAAGATCAAGGCGTCCAAGCAGCCCGCTTTCAAGGCAGGCGCTGCGCTGAAATCGGCAGTGAACGGCGGCAAGAAGTAATCAGACGGCCCCAATACCCAAGCCCCCATTGGCACCTGCCATGGGGGCTTTTGTTTGTTTTGCTCACGCAATTTCCTGCCGCGCAAAACACCCACGCTCGCTCGTGCGGGGGTAATATACTCGCTCAGGCCGGGTCACCTTCGCCGCTCGTAGGATCTGAAAAGCCGCCGGGCGATCGAGACTGACCCGCGCCATTATTTTTGTCCAGGCAGTAGAATACTTTCGCGTGCACTGGGCGCGCTTGTTCGGAGCGTATCGCATGCTGCCGATCACGATAAGCCTGCCGTTACCTATCCAGCCCCAACCGGATGAGACCACTTGCGGCCCCACCTGCCTGCACGCGATCTACGGCTACTGGGGCGAGCAGGAACATCTTGGCGACGTGATCGCACGCACCCGCAAGCTGGAGCACGGCAGCGGCACCTTTGCCGTGTTTCTGGCCTGCGACGCGCTGCGCAAGGGCTACCAAGCCACCATCTACACCTACAACCTGATGGTGTTCGATCCCACCTGGTTTGCCAGGGGCGTGGACATCGCAGAACGCCTGCTTCGGCAGCGGGAATTCAAGCAAGAATCCAGGCTGCGCCACGCGACCGAGGGCTACCTGGAATTCCTGCAGCTGGGCGGCCGCCTGCGCCTGACCGACCTCACCCGTCCCCTGCTCCGCGGGACGCTGCGCCGAGGTTTCCCGATACTCACCGGTTTGAGCTCCACCTATCTCTATCGCACCGCCCGTGAGTTCGGCCCCCATGACATGCCGGACGATGTTCGCGGCACCCCCGCCGGACATTTCGTCGTGATCTCTGGCTACAACCGCAAAGACAATACGGTGCTCATTTCCGATCCATACGGCCCGGCCCGCCAGTACTGGGTCAACATCGACCGTGCGCTCGGCGCCGTGCTGCTGGGCATCGTCACCCATGACGCCAATCTTCTGATCATTCATCCGCCGCGGCAGGAGAGCCATGAACATCCTGGTCGTCGTTGACACCCCCCATGACTGGCCGCTGGACATACCCGGCGTCACGCTGGTGGCTGCACGCGCCTACCTCACGGAACCGGCTTACAGTGTGGATCACTCGATCAAGGTGTTCAATCTGTGCAAGTCTTACCGCTATCAGAGCCTGGGCTACTATGTATCCCTGTTGGCCGAGGCGCGCGGGCACAAGCCATTGCCCAAGGTCCAGACCATCGAAGATTTGCAGTCGCAGACACTGGTGCGCCACCTGATCGAAGACCTGGATGCGCCGGTCCAGATCCTTCTGGCCCCCCTCAAGTCGGACGACTTCGAACTCAGCATCTATTTCGGGCGCAACGTGACCAGCCGGTACGACCAGATCAGCCTGCAACTATTCAACCTGCTGCAGGCGCCCCTGCTGCGCGCCCAATTCAGGCGCGCGCACAACGAATGGCAATTGCGTAGCGTGCGCGCGATCGCCGCCAGCGACATCCCGCCCCACCACCATGAATTCGTGACGCAAGCCGCCACGGCCTATTTCGCGGGGCGCAGGCAGCGCACGAAAAAACGCCCCGCGTCGCGCTTCGATCTCGCCATCCTCCATGATCCCGCCAACACCGAGGGCCCTTCCAATGCGCAAGCCCTGCAGAAATTCGCGGAGGCCGCGGAGGATCTGGGCTTGAGCGTGGAATTCCTGACCCGCGCGGACATTGGGCGGCTGCCTGAATTCGACGCCCTGTTCATCCGCGACACAACCTTCGTGAACCACTACACCTATCGCTTCTCGCGGCGGGCGATGGCCGAGGGATTGGTGGTTATCGACGAACCGGACTCCATCCTTAAATGCAACAACAAGGTCTATCTCGCCGAACTGCTCGCGCGCAACGGCATCCCCGCACCCACGACGCTGCTGATCCACCGCGACAACATCGACCAGATCATCCCCGCCCTCGGCCTGCCCTGCGTGCTCAAACAGCCGGACAGCTCCCAGTCCATCGGGGTGATAAAAGTGGAAACGGAAGCCGAGCTGCTGCCCAATGTCAGCGAACTGCTCACGAAATCGGAATTGATCATCGGCCAGCAATGGCTGCCCTCGGCGTTCGACTGGCGCGTGGGCATCCTCGACCGGCGCGTACTATTCGTGGCCAAGTACGGCTTCCCTCCGGGGCACTGGCAGATCATCAAGCGCGACGACAAACAACGCAAGCTGAGCGAAGGCCCTACGGTCGCCGTCTCCGTCGGAGAGACGCCGCAAGAGGTCATCAGGCTCGCCCTCAAGTCTGCCAACCTGGTCGGTGACGGGTTCTACGGCGTGGACATCAAGCAGGTGGACAACCACTGCCACGTCATCGAGGTCAACGACAATCCCAATGTGGACGCAGGCCATGAAGACGGTGTGCTCAAAGACGCGCTGTACCGGGAAGTGATGGGCGTAATCCTCAGGCGCATCGAGGAGCGCAAGCTGGGCCTATCGCGATGAACACGCCGCTGCACGCCTTCGCCGGTTACGGCATCGAGCTGGAATACATGATCGTGGACCGGACAAGCCTTTCCGTGCGGCCCATCGCCGACGACCTGCTGCGCCGCATGGCGGGGAGCCAGGTTTCGGAATATGCGGACGGCGAGGTCGCGCTGTCGAACGAGCTGGTCATGCACCTCATCGAGTTCAAGAATGTGCGGCCCCAATCGGCCCTTGACCTGAAGGCACTGTCCTCCGCCTTCCAATCCGAGGTGCGGCAGGTCAACAGGCTCCTGGCGTCAGCGCAGGCACAGCTGATGCCGGCGGCGATGCACCCCTGGATGGATCCGCTTGCCGAGACGCGCCTGTGGCCGCACGACCATGCGGCCATCTATCAGGCCTACGACCGAATCTTCGACTGCAAGCGCCATGGCTGGGCCAACCTGCAGAGCATGCACCTCAGCCTGCCATTTGCCGGCGACGAGGAATTTGCGCGCCTGCATGCTGCCGTCCGCCTGGCGCTGCCCATCCTTCCCGCGCTGGCGGCCAGTTCGCCCTTCGCCGAAGGCAGGCATGGCGGCTACCTCGACTATCGCATGGAAAACTATCGCACCCATCAGTCCCGGGTCGCATCGACCATTGCGGACGTGATCCCGGAAACAATCAACGGCTGCGCAGAATACGACGCGCAAGTCATCCAGCCGATGTACCGGGAGATTTCGCCCCTCGACCCCGATGGGGTGCTCTGTCACGAATGGCTCAATGCGCGCGGCGCGGTGCCGCGCTTCGAGCGCAGCGCCATCGAGATTCGCGTGCTCGACGTGCAGGAATGTCCGATCGCGGACTGCGCAATCGCCGCCGCCGTCATCAATCTTGTGGGCATGCTTTATGACGAGCAGTATTCCGCGCTGCCGGCACAGCAGCTTATCGCCACGCCCGACCTCGCCCGCATCCTGCAGGGATGCATCCGCGACGCAGATGAGGCCGTCATCGGCCACGCAGGATACCTGAACCTGCTTGGATTTCCCCGCAGCCGCTGCCTGGCGCGCGAACTCTGGCAGCACATCCATGCGACCCTGCGCTGGGATCGTGCCGGGCACCGCGACGAGCTGGAAAGGGCGCTGGGCCTGATTCTGGAACGGGGCCCGCTCGCGCGCCGCATACTGCACGCAACTGGGCCAGCCTGTGAGCGCCCGCGGCTCGAGAACGTCTACCGTCAACTTTGCGCTTGCCTCGCGGAAGGAAGGATGTTCCATGGCTGACTATTTCCTGGTCACCTGCGAGCACGGCGGCAACCGCATTCCGCGGCCTTACCTAAAGTATTTTTCCGGGCGGGAAGCATTGCTGCAAACGCATCGCGGCTACGATCCCGGCGCCCTGACCACGGCCCGCGAACTCGCACGGGATCTCGCGGCGCCCCTCTATTATTCCACCGCCAGCCGGTTGCTCATCGACCTGAACCGCTCGATCGGCCACCCCCGGCTGTATTCGGAGGCAACCCGCAACGCGGCCGAGCGCGGCGAAATCCTCAAGCGGCATTACCTGCCCTATCGCCGCCGTGTCGAGTCGGACATCGAGCGGGCACTGGACACGGGCAAACGCGTGATTCACATCTCGTCGCACAGCTTCACGCCGCAACTCGACGGAAAGATCCGCAACGCCGACATCGGGCTGCTCTATGATCCGGCCCGTTCCGAAGAGGCGGCGCTGTGCAAGCGCTGGCGCGCTGCCCTCGCCGCCACGGCGCCCGGACTCAAGGTGCGCCGCAATTACCCCTATACCGGCAAGTCGGACGGCCTCACGGCGCACCTGCGGCGCCACTTCGCTCCCGAGGACTATCTCGGCATCGAACTTGAAATCAACCAGCGGCACGTATTCGCAGGCGGGAGGTCTTGGGCGAAACTGCGTGCCACCGTCATTGCCGCGCTGGATGAGTCCGTGGGGCGCCGCGCCCGCTCCGCCCGGTGACTCACGTCACCCGAATGTTCCGGAACTGCCATGGGTCCTCCTGATCGATGTCCTCGCTGAACAGGATTTCCCGGTCGCGCAGCGGAGTCCAGTCGCCATATACCCCGACGAGTTCACCCAGATATGGGGCGGCAATTTCCAGCACCAATTCGTGGTCGATGTCATCGGGCTCCACCACGCCGCTGCCTGGGTTACGCAGCGCCCATGCCAGGCCGGCCAGCACGCCGGCCGCCACCTGCAGGCTCGTCGCGTTGTTGTAGGGTGCAAGTTGCCGCGCCCGCTCGATTGACAGGCGCGAGCCGAACCAGTAGACACCCTTTGCGCCGCCCATAAGCAGCACTCCCAATTCATCCATGCCCTGCTCTATTTCGTCGCGGATGATCCGCGCCCTGGATTGCATCTGCCAGTTCCTTCCCGCCAGCTCATGGATGGACAGCACCGCGTCATCGCAGGGGTGATAGGCATAATGCACGGTGGGACGGTAAACCACGGCGCCGCGCTCCCTCAAGGTAAGATGATCGGCGATGGAAATGGATTCCCCGTGCGTGATGAGAAAGCCGTGATAGGCCCCTTCCAGCGGCGTCCAGCTGCGCACCCTGGTCGCCGCCCCGGAACGGTTGAGGTAAACGGCGGCATCGCAGCCGAAGCCGTGGCGCGCCGCGTCGGCAGGCCAATGCCGCTCGTGGCTACCCCAGCCCAGTTCAGACGGCTGCAGCCCCTCTCCCACGAAAGCGGCCACCGACCAGGTGTTCACGAATTCATCGCGCTGCTTGCGTCTCTTGGTGGTCTGGGTATCCCGCTCCGCAATCTGGATCGCTTTGATGCCCAAGCGGCGGGACAGCGCCGCCCATTCCGTGTGACTGGCCGGCTTGCCTGCTGCCATACCGCAATCGGCGGCCAGGTTGAGCAGCGCCTGTTTGACGAAGGCCGAGGCCAGGCCCGGGTTGGCTCCCTGAGTCAGCAGGGCCGTCGGCCCTCCATTCTTTTCGCGTCCGAACGCAAGAACCGCTTCGCGCAGGGCGTAATTGGAGCGCCGCGACGCAGGCAGCGCGGCATCGGTGTAGCCCCCGGCCCAGGGTTCGATACAGGTGTCAAGATAGAGTGCGCCGCGGCGCCAGCAAAGCTCGATCAGCGCCAGGCTGGAGACATCGACCGACAGGTTGACCAGCAAATCCCCTCCGCCCAGGCACGGTTCCAGCACGGAAAGATAGTTCTCCGGAGTCAGCGCCTGCAGCAGGAAGGCAACGCCGAATTGCCGGGCGATCTCGGCGCCGTCACCGGCGGCGGTCACGATCCTGATCTGTTCCGGCCGTATCTCCAGGTGGCGCAGCAAAAGCGGCAGCACGGCCTGCCCGATGCTGCCGAAGCCCACCATGACGAGGTTGCCCGGAAAGCGCGCGTGCTTGATGTCTGATCTCATCGATGTCCCATGGATTACCTTCATATCCGCGCCAAAAAAAGCTGAATGGCGCACAACTCGCTCTATAGCATATCTCGCAGCCGGTAATACAGCATCCCCAACACCAGCGCGGGCACGCGCAGTGACTCTCCCCCAGGAAACGGACGATGCTTGAGGCGCGACAGCAGGTCGAAGCGCTCGGCCTGCCCCGCGATGGTCTCTGCCACCAACTTGCCGGCCATGCCTGTCAAAGCCAGCCCGTGACCGGAGAACCCCTGCAGGTAATACACATTGTGGTCGAGCCGTCCGAAATCGGGCGCCTGGTTCATCGTGATGTCGACAAACCCTCCCCAGACATGGGGTACCGACAGATCCGCCAGCTGCGGAAACACCGCCAGCATCCGCTGCCGCAGCCTGGGTGCCAGATTGCGCGGCGTCGCCGTGCTGTAGCTTTCACCGCCGCCGAAGAGCAGCCGATGGTCCGCCGTCACGCGGAAATAGTCGAGCACCAGATTGGTATCGCACACCGCCGCGCGCTGGCGTATCAGGCGGTTCGCGCGTTGCTCCTCCATCGGCTCGGTGGCTATGATGTAGGTGCCTACCGGCATGATGCGCTGCTGGAGTTCCCGTGCCAAGGCATTGCCGTATTCGCCAAGGTAGACGTTGCCGGCCAGCACCACAAAACGGCAAAAAACCTCGCCGGTCGCCGCCCTCACCACCGGCTTGTCGCCGCGCTCGACATGGGTCACCGCGGTATCCTCGAAAATCCGCACGCCGGCGCCACGCGCGGCGGCAGCCAGACCGAGGCAGTATTTTAGCGGGTGCAAGTGGCCGGACTGGGGATCGAACGCGCCGGCCTGGAATCTCGTGCTGGCTATCCAGTCGCCGATCTCAGCCGCGAGTATGGTCTGCATCGGGTAGTGATATACGCGCGCTCTGCGCTCGATCCGCGCATTCAGCTCCCGCGCCTTTGTGGCACTGACGGCCAGGCTCAGATGGCCGGCCACGTAATCGCAATCGATAGAGTACCTGGAGATCCGCTCTTGCAGCAGGCGCATGCCTTCAACGGAAATGTCCCAGGCGCGCCGCGCATCGGCTGCATGCAACTGCGCCTCTATTGCATCCTCTCCGGCGAAACCGAAACCAACGATGGCCTGGCCGCCGTTTCTGCCGGATGCGCCCCAGGCGATCCGCTGCGCCTCCAGCAGCGCCACCGAATAACCGCGCGCCGCCAGCTCCAGCGCTGCCGACAACCCCGCGTAACCACCCCCGACTATGCAGACATCTGCAGTGATGCGTCCGCCGAGCGGTGCGGACAGGGGCGGTCGCTCAACACTCGCCTCATAGTATGAGTCCTTGGTCAGATCGGATTCTTTTTGCAGCAGCATTGGAATGAACCTCCCGCGGTCGCAGACGCAGCCGCGGCAGCGGCAGCGGCAATTGACAGCTTACATCTGGGCCGGCGAGCGCAGCGCACAGTGAATGGCAGGAGGAAAGCCACGCCGCAATACCGGGGAAACGGTACAAGTCCGGACCGGACGGAGCCCCGGCGACGTGGCCGCCACCGACGCGGTGCCCCCGAATTGCGCCAAGCCGTGCACGGGCGGCGGCTCGCCGTTCCCTTTCCTAACGGCGCACTGTGAACCGCCCCTCCAGCGCCTGCAGCTTCTCCATGATGCCGGTGTATTCCAGTTCCGACATGGGCAACATGGCGGCCCCGAAGAAGCCCTGGCGCCGGATCTCCTGCGCCTTCGCCGCAACTTTGTCGCGCACGTTGTTCCAGAACGGGTGGGCGAAGGCATCCAGCGGCTCGGTCAGCTTGCCTTCGTGCATGGCGAAGGCAGCGCAACTGATCATGGGCGGGCCATCGAAATAGCTGGTGCCGCAGTTGAGGCCGACCGGCATCAACGGCATCTGGTGCGAGCCGCGCATGCAGCCCGCCACGATGTGGCCGATCGCATAGGGCTCCAGCACCTCGCCGGCGGCCGGGAAGTTCATTTGCACGCGCACCAGCATGACGGGATCATCCTTGCCGGTGTACTTACCCGCGATGTTGTGCAGGCGCGAAGTGGCCACCGCCACGGCCTGCTCACCCGTGGCGCGCGACCAGATGGATTCCACCACGTAGCGCTCGGTGTCGCGCAAGAGTGCTGCAATGTCGTAGAGTTCCTCGGGCGCGTTGAGCTCGATCACGCGATCACCCTCGGTGTGGTTCACGTCCATGATGACGAACCGGAAGCCCTTGGCCATCTTGGGCGAGAGAATCAGCCCCGGCGTGTTCATCGGGTCGGCGAAGGTGAGATAGAGAGGAAGGTTGAACGCGCCGGGATCGGTCTTGTCGGCGGCGAAGAACAGGAACGGCTCGTTCGGGCGCTCGTCGAACTCCATCTCCGCCACCGCCGGCCCCATGCCGCGCACGTTGCCGGAAAACGCATCTTTCAGCAAATCCTGGCCCGCCCCATACAGGCCCTGCTGTTTGGCGACCTCGGTACCCACAAGGAATGCGTCCCAGGCCAGCTTGTGCACGTTTTCGTGGCTCAAGCCGTGGGTATGGGTCATGACGATGGCAATGTCATCCCCGGTATGGCTGATATAGTTGTCGAGGATCAGTCCGTGCCCGTGCTCGCGCACCTGGGCGCGCACTGTTTCCAGCAGCGCCTGCGACGGCGCGATGTGGCCGCCGATGGAGCCGATGTCGGCTTTGATAACGCTTAAGGTCAGTTTCATGGCCGTTATCCCTCCATATTGAAACTGCTGGCCTCAATCTAGACCAAATGCCGGGGAATTGCAAGAACAGCCCGAGCCCCGGCACGGCCCCAGCGTCGGCCCGTCCCCTCCGCCAAATAAAAAGGGCACCGCAAGGGTGCCCTTTTGATTTGGCGGAGAGAGAGGGATTCGAACCCTCGATACAAGTTTTAGTCTCGTATGCTCCCTTAGCAGGGGAGTGCCTTCGACCTCTCGGCCATCTCTCCGAAGGGCGGGGATGATACTGGGCGCCGCCTCGCCGGTCAAACGATATTTACGCGTCTTCCTGTTCCAGGTTGAAGGCCTTGTGCAGCACGCGCACGGCCAGTTCCAGGTATTTTTCGTTGATCACCACGGAAATCTTGATCTCGGAGGTGGAAATCATCTGGATGTTGATGCCCTCTTCCGCCAGGGTGCGGAACATCTTGCTGGCGATGCCGACGTGCGAGCGCATGCCGACGCCGACCACGGACACCTTGGCGATCTTGTCATCGCCGGCCACGTCGCGCGCGCCGATGTGGGGCTGCACCTGCTTCTTCAGGATGTCCATCGCCTTGGCGAATTCGTTGCGGTGCACGGTGAACGAGAAGTCGGTGGTGCTGTCCATGCCCACGTTCTGGATGATCATGTCCACGTCGATGTTGGCCTCGCTCACCGGCCCCAGGATCTGGTAGGCGATGCCGGGCTTGTCCGGCACCCCGCGCACGGTGATCTTGGCCTCGTCGCGGTTGAACGCGATGCCCGAAATGATTGCCTGTTCCATTTTTTCGTCTTCCTCAAAAGTAATCAGCGTGCCCTCGCCCGGATCGTCCAGGAACGACGAGAGCACGCGCAACTTGACCTTGTATTTCCCGGCAAACTCGACCGAGCGGATCTGCAGCACCTTGGAGCCGAGGCTCGCCAGTTCCAGCATCTCCTCGAAGGTAATGGTCTTGAGGCGGCGCGCCTCCGGCACCACGCGCGGATCAGTGGTGTAGACCCCGTCCACATCGGTATAAATCTGGCATTCGTCGGCACGCAGGGCGGCGGCGATTGCCACGCCGGTGGTGTCCGAACCGCCGCGCCCCAGCGTCGTGATGTTGCCGTCCTTGTCCACGCCCTGGAAGCCGGCCACCACGACCACATAGCCGTTCGCCAGGTCGGCGCGGATCGCCTGCTCGTCTATGCTGACGATGCGCGCCTTGGTAAAAGCGCTATCGGTCAGGATCGTCACCTGTCCGCCGGTATAACTCTTGGCTTTCACCCCTTCGGACATCAGCGCCATGGACATCAGTCCGATGGTCACCTGCTCGCCGGTGGAAATCACCACGTCCAGCTCGCGCGGATCGGGCTGCCCCTGAATTTCCTTGGCAAGCGCGATCAGGCGGTTGGTCTCGCCGCTCATCGCGGAAACCACGACCACGACCTGATGGCCCTGCTCCCTGAATCTCTTGACGCGGCGAGCGACGTTCCTGATGCGCTCCGCGCTCCCTACGGAAGTGCCGCCGTATTTTTGGACAATCAATGCCACGATTTTTAGCTTGCAACAGTTGAAAGAGGGCGGCATTCTACCTGAATCGCCCATAAAAAACGAGGGCGCGCCGCCGCGTGGGCCCGGCTCTGGTACACTGCCGGCCGGAATCGTATTGCCTTACACCATGCCGCAGATCACCCCCCGCAGCTACCCGCAAGATACGGCGCAAGTTCTGGCCGCCGCAGGCATATCGCCGCTGCTGGCACGCATCTATGCGGCGCGCGGCATCACCAACCAAGCCCAGCTGGAAACCGGCCTGGACGGCCTTGTTTCCTTTACGCACCTCAAGCACGCGCAGCAGATGGCGGCACGGCTGGCGGATGCCATCGCCCAAGACAAGAAGCTGCTGGTCGTCGCCGACTACGATGCAGATGGAGCCACTGCCTGCGCCGTGGCGCTGCGCGGGCTGCGCGCGTTCGGCGCGCAGGTGGAGTACATCGTGCCGAACCGCTTCGAGTACGGCTACGGGCTGACGCCGGAAATCGTGTGGCTCGCGGCAGAATCCGCACCGGACATCCTGATCACCGTGGACAACGGCATCGCCAGCGTGGAAGGCGTGGCCGAGGCCAACCGCCTGGGCATGCAGGTTCTGGTCACCGACCATCACCTGCCCGGTGACGCGCTGCCCGACGCGCAGTGCATCGTCAACCCGAACCAGCCCGGCTGCGGTTTCCCTAGCAAGAACCTGGCGGGTGTGGGCGTCATGTTTTACGTATTGCTCGCGCTGCGCGCGGAACTGCGCGCGCGCGGCGCCTTCGCCGAACAGCCCGTGCCCAACCTCGGCAACCTGCTCGACCTGGTCGCGCTGGGCACCGTGGCCGATGTGGTGAAGCTTGACGACAACAACCGCATCCTGGTGCACCAGGGCCTGCAGCGCATCCGCGCCGGGCGCGCGTGTGCGGGCATCAGCGCCCTGTTCCAGGTGGCGCGCAAGGATGCCGCGCGTGCCACGACTTATGAACTGGGCTTCATCGCCGGCCCGCGCCTGAATGCGGCAGGCCGGCTGGAAGACATGAGCCTCGGCATACGCTGCCTGCTCACCGACGACGCCGGCGAAGCCGCCGAGCTCGCGGCGAGGCTGGACGACATCAACCGCGAGCGCCGCGGCATCGAGGCCGAGATGCAGCAGACCGCGCTCGCCGCCCTGGAAAACATCACCCCTGCCGACAACTATGCCCTGGCGCTTTACGACGAAACCTGGCACCAGGGCGTGATCGGCATCCTCGCCTCGCGCCTGAAGGACAAGTTCCACCGCCCGGTGATCGCCTTCGCTCCCGCCCAGAACGAGGGCGAACTGAAGGGTTCAGGGCGCAGCATCGACGGGTTGCACCTGCGCGATGCACTGGACCTGCTGGCGAAACGCCATCCCCACCTGCTGCAGAAATTCGGCGGGCACGCCATGGCGGCGGGCCTCTCCATACGCGCGGAACACCTGGCGGAATTTCAGGCCGCGTTCGAGGGCGTGGCGCGCGAACTGCTCTCCCCCGCCGATCTCACCAAGATCATCGAGACGGATGGCTTTCTCGCGAAAGCCGATCTGTGCATGGAGACGGCACGCAGCCTAGACCGGCAGGTGTGGGGCCAAGGTTTCCCGCCGCCCCTGTTCGAGGGCGTATTTTCCGTGGAGCAGCAGCGCGTGGTGGGCGAAAAACACCTCAAGCTGAAGCTAGGCGCGGACCGCGGAGTGTTCGACGCCATGCTGTTCTTCCACGCGGACCCGTTGCCGGGGGAGATACGCGCCGTCTATAGCCTCGCCGTCAACGAATTCAACGGCAGCACCACACTGCAGCTCATCGTCCGGCATTGGCAGTAGGCAGCCTTCCAGCCCGGATGTTGCCGCCGCATTTCTCGGAGGGCTCCCCCTTCGGTTATAATGCGCGTTTTCGCAAAGCGATCTCAGCCATGGAAGCCGAACAACTCAACGCCCTCGCCAACAAGCTGCAAGACCTGCGCGCCCGCGCGGACGAATTGCGGAGGTATCTTTGACTTCGACGGCAAGCGTGACCGTCTGGCCGAAGTCGTAAAACTGGCGGAAGATCCCGCCATCTGGCAGGACAACAAGCGCGCCCAGGAACTGGGCCGAGAGCGCAAGGCGCTGGAAGATGTCGTCGATGGCCTGGGCAAGATCGGCCAGGATCTCGACGATGCGGCAGAGTTGTTCGAGATGGCCAAATCGGAGAATGACGACGACAGCCTGTCGAGCATAGCCGCCGACATCCAGGACGTGCAGTTGCGCGTCGAGGCGCTCGAATTCCGCCGCATGTTCTCCAACCCCGCCGATCCGAACAACTGCTTCATCGACATCCAGGCCGGCGCCGGCGGTACCGAGGCTTGCGACTGGGCCAGCATGCTGCTGCGCCAGTACCTCAAATATTGCGAACGCAAGGGCTTCAAGGTCGAGGTGCTGGAACTGACCGACGGCGATGTCGCGGGCATACGCAGTGCAACTTTGAAGGTCGAGGGCGAATACGCCTACGGCCACCTGCGCACCGAGACCGGCGTGCACCGCCTGGTGCGCAAGTCCCCGTTCGACTCCTCAGGCGGCCGCCACACCTCGTTCGCCAGCCTGTTCGTGTATCCGGAGGTGGATGAGTCCATCGAAGTCGAGATCAATCCCGCGGACCTGCGCATCGACACCTTCCGCGCATCCGGCGCGGGCGGGCAGCACATCAACAAGACCGATTCGGCGATCCGCATCACGCACATCCCGACCGGCATCGTAGTGCAGTGCCAGAACGACCGCTCCCAGCACCGCAACAAGGCCGAAGCCATGTCCATGCTGAAATCGCGGCTGTATGAGGCGGAACTGAGAAAACGCCAGGCAGAAGCCGACAAGCTGGAAGCCTCCAAGACCGACGTGGGCTGGGGCCACCAGATCCGTTCCTACGTGCTCGATCAGTCGCGCATCAAGGACTTGCGCACCAACGTTGAAATTTCCAATACCCAGAAAGTGCTGGACGGCGACCTGGACGATTTCATCGCGGCAAGCCTGAAACAGGGCGTGTGACCGTGGAGGAACGCGAAGACGGCGGGGCGCGCCACGACGGCGGACTAGCGGAGTTCTTCGTCCCCGGCATCGAGCCCGCCGACGTTCCGCAGTTTTTTCCGCTGCAGGAGGCGAAGTCCCTGATCGGCGCCATGATCGCGCTGTTTCGCGGCGGCGACGACGAGGTGATGGTGCGGCTGATGGTGCTGCGCGAAATCGGGCTGCGCGCCCAGGCGCCGGAATGGGCACCGCGCGAGTTGCAGAGCCATTTCTCCTTCATCAACCAGTCCAAACTCAACACCGTGCTGGGGCGGTTGCGCGACCACGCGCTGCTGCTGTGGGACGGAGACCGCCACGTCTACCAGCTCTCCTCCGCAGGGCGCATGGTGCTCTCCGCGCTTTCCAGCCTGCTCTCGTTCAGCACCGAAACCGATGGCGAGCTGGGTTTCCTCGCGGCCCAGATCGCCGCGGGTTCGGCGGTGGGCAAGGTTTCCCCCGAAGCCCTTTCGCACCTCCTGGCGCGCATGGCCGAACTCGAGGAAGAATTCTCGCAGGCAGTCGCCTCCGGCTCCGAGTTCCGCCTGCGTGCCGCGCAGACCAAGCTGGAATCGGTATGGCAGTGGATGGGCAAGGCCAATGAGGTATTGCGCAATCTTTCCGAAACGGGTTTTGCCGATGACGCCACCTGGCGGCTCGCACAGGAGATCGGACAGCGTCAGTCACGCATCATGCGCATGTCGTCGGTGTTCCAGCGTGAGCTGGCGGCCATTGCCCGGCAGCAGGTGCACCTCTCGCAAGGCGGCCTCACCTCTTCCGAGCTCGCGGGCTGGCTCAAGGAGCGCAGCGTAAATGAGCTGGCGGAGCTTGCGGCAGACCAATTTTCAGTCACCCCGGAGGCCACCTTTATCCTGGCCGACGTGATGCTGGACAACACGGAAGAATTCATCGAGCGTGAGCAGCCGAACCGCCGCATATCCATTCTGCCGCCGCCAGCCGGTATCGAAACCGCGCAAGATGTCCAGCACGAACCGCCGCCCTACCTTGCCGAACTCACCCGCCTGCTGCAGGCTTTGCCGCAGGCCGCTCCCGTGGCCGATGCGGTGGTCGGCGGCAGCTTCAGCGCGGCGTCATACCGGATGTCGCTGCTGGCTTTCATCAACGAACAGAATGTCGATCCGGAACTGGCCCCGCTGGCCGCCCTGCCGCTCAAGGTGCAATGGGACGAATTCCATACCGGCCTGCTGCCGGTGAACCGCAACGAAGTGGCTGCCATCAGCTCGGGCAGCCTGGTCCCATTTCAGGAGAATACTGCGTGACCCACGATTCCGCCGCGCGCCTGATCGCGCGTTTGCTTGCCTTGCGCTTTTTGCCGCGCGAGGATGCCGAGATCCGCCGCCTGCTGGTGGACAGCAGTTTCCGCGACGAAGTGGAGCAGCGCCTGGCCGCGAGCGGGCTGCGCCTGCTGTCCCACCCCTTTGCCGCGTATGTGGGCATCGCGCTCGCCCGCGCATCGGAAGGCGCCGTGTTCGAACAGAACGACGCCTGGCAGGCCAGCAACATCGGTCTGCCCAAGGATGCCGTCGCCCTGCTGGTGATTCTGTGGGCACTCATTATCCTGCCCAAGCGCGAGCGCCAGCTGGCGGGCGATTCGGCAGCGGCCGAGCAGCAGGGCGAGATGTTTGAGACCGTCAAGCTCACTCCCCTGGCGCTGGATGCCTCGCGCGGCATCGCCGAAAACGCGCTGCTCACCGACTACAGCGAACTGTTCGGGGGCAAGATGAGAATCCAGACTTCGCTCGGCCAGTTAAAGCGCCTGGGCTTCATCGAGCAGCGCGCCAAGACCATACACGAGGGCCCGCTGCTCGACCTGGCCTTCGATTATGCGGAAATGGCGCCGCGCATCCTGCAGGGAGCGCTGGCCGATCTGCTTAAGCGCCGGGGCGTGCTGGCGGACGTCGCCATCTCTGCAGCGGAGGCCAACTGATGTTCCGCCTGCTCGAACTCGAAACCGTGCACTGGGACTACTGGCAGCGCTTCAAGCTGCCGCTGGATGCTTCCATCATCACCATCGTCGGCCCCAATGGCTCGGGAAAGACCACCCTGCTCGACGGCCTGCGCACCCTGCTGGCGCTGGAATGCTCGAAGAAGCGCGACTACAAGCGCTACGTGCGCCGCAACGGCGAGGATTTCTGCTGGCTGCGCGGGGTGGTGGACAACCAGCGCCCGCCCGGCAGCAGCCGGCGCCCGTTCGGCCTGCCCTACCAGCAGGACCGCATCACCCTGGCCTGCCGCATCGACAAGAAGGGCGGCGACTGGATGCGCAAGTATTGGGTGGCCGAGGGCGAGGTTGCGCTGGAGGACATCGAGAAGGTAGGCCAGGAATTCGGCGTGCGCGAATACCAGCGCCTGCTGCACAGCGCCGGACTGTCTCCCGCGATCGCCCGCGTGCTGTCGCTGGAACAGGGCCAGACCGACAAGCTGTGCGAGCTCTCGCACAAGGACTTGCTGGAACTAGTGTTCCAGGTGTTCGGCGACAAGGAAGTGCTGGAACGCTACCAGGAGGCACGTCACCACCAGGAACACACCGCGCACGAACTGGATGCGGGCCAAAACCAGCTGGAAGCCCTGGGCAACAACCTGGAAAAGCATGAGCAGAAGGTGAACCGCTACCTGGAATGGCACCGGCTCAACGAGGAACGCACCACCCTGGTGTCGGAGACCCGCCCCCGGCTGGAGCACCATCTCCTGCGGCGCGAAATGGACAGCGCGCGCCGCACACTGCAAGCCCAGCGCCGCGACTGGCGCGCCAAACGCGCCGAGCGGCAGGCCCGCCAGTTCGATTTCCAGGTGCAGCAACAAGCGCTGGAAGCCGCGCAACTGCGCCGCCAGGCGGCGCGCGAAAACGAACAGAACCAGCAACAGGCCCTGACCGACCTCGTCGGCGAACTGAGGGCATACGAGGTGATCGTAAAGCAGCACGACCAGTTGCTGGCACAGGCTGCCGCCGCCACGGATGGAAAAGTCGCCGATGCGCGGGAAATCGAACATCTGGAAAGCGAGCGCGCCAGGCTTCTGGTGCGCATCGCGGAACTCGAACAGAAGCAGCGGTACCTCGACGAAATGCTGGAGAATCTCGCGGCTGGCCGCCGCACCGACCCGCAGGATGTCAGCGCCTTCCGCCAGGCATTGAGCCAGGCGAACATCGCGCACGACCTCCTCTCGGACGTGGTGGAGATCGCCGACCCCGCCTGGCAGGCGGCGGTGGAGGCCGTGCTCGCTCCGTTCGCGCATCTCATCCTGCTGTCCAGGAGCAAGGATGCGGAGCCCGCCATGGGGCTGGGCGAGAAGCTGCGCTATCGCCACTTCATCGTGCCGGATTGCGTGCAGCCCGGTTTGGCCCCGCAGGGCTCGCTGCTGGAAGTGGTGCGCTTCAGCAAGCCAGTGCCGGAATGGCTGTTGCGCACGCTGGAGCGCACCCAGCGCGTGGAAGATGCCGCCGCCGGAGCGAAGTTGCCGCGCGGAGAGGACTGGATCACCCGCCAGGGCTATTTGCGCGAGCGGCGCGGCGGGCGCCATGCCGCGCCGGAACAGGCGCGCTTCGGCAAGGCGCGGCTGGAGGCACTGCGCGACGAGCGCGCCGCTATCGACAAGTCCATGGCCCCGCTGCGCGAACAGCGCGACGGGCTGACTGCCCGCATCCGCGGCCTGCAGGCGCAAATGGCCGGCGTCAGCGCCGGCGCCCAGCTTGCCGCACGCGCAGCGGAATTCGCCGAGGCGCGCAGCCAATATGATGCATTGGTGGCGCGGCGACGCGAAAACACTGTGCTGCAGGCCCAACAGGAACGGGAGCAGGCCGACGAAGCGGCAAGCACACTGCGCGAGGCATTGCAGAAGATGCAGTTCCAGCTGCAGGCGCTGGACAAGGAAATCGCGGCGCGGGAAAACCGCGGCGCGCGCGAGGAGCAGATCCGCCGCGTGCAGACGCTGCGCAACAACCGCAAGACATTTCCGGCCGACTGGCGCAACGAAGCCGCCAACCAGCAGATTGCCGAAAAATACCGCGATGCCACCAACATAGACCGGCGCATCGACGAGATCGAAAGGCGCTTCGCCGAGGAGTCCTGGGAGACGGACGACACGGTGGTTGCGCTGCGCGACAAGATCAGGGACGACTACCGGCGCATGGAATCCGACCTGGCGGCGCGCCGCCGCGACAACGAGATCGCGCGCAGCCAGACCGAGGACGCGCGCGAGCAATACATCGCCGTGCTGCGCCACACCGTGAGCCGCTACGTCAAGAACCTCAAGGCGCTGGGCGAGATGGCGGGCATCAAGGTGGACCACGAGCCGGTGCTGCTCTCCAACGACGATGTGACGCTGGCCCAGGCCGGGCTGGCGGTGCGCTTCGACTTCGACTCCAAGGGCTTCATGGGCATGAACGACGGCGACGCCTCCGGCGGCCAGCAGGTGATGAAGTCGCTTATTTTGCTGGTGGGATTGATGATGGAAGAATCGCACCCCGGTGGTTTCGTGTTCATAGACGAACCCTTTGCCCACCTGGACATCGTCAACATCGAACGCGTGGCGAGCTTCCTCAAGGCCACGCGCGCGCAGTACCTGGTAACCACCCCCGTCACCCACAACGTAAACGTGTACGATCCCGCCATGCTGACGCTGGTGACCTTCAAGAAACGCGCAAACGAGGGCTGGGCGCCGGGCGTCAAGGTGCTGGTACGCGAAGCCGAGGGCAACGCCAGAAACTAGCGCCAGCTGTGGAGCAAGCTTATAATCCGCGCCTTAGTCCAAGACCAGAATGAATACCATGTCCGAAAACAACGAGCAGCCGCAACAGGAAACCAACCAGATCGTCGCCGAGCGCCGCGCCAAGCTGGCCGAGCTGCGCAAGAACGGGGTCGCCTTCCCCAACGACTTCGAGCGCAAGGACATGGCCGCCGACCTGCATGTCAAGTATGGCGAAATGAGCCACGAGGAACTGGACATGGTGCGCATCGAGGTGGCCGTTGCCGGGCGCATGATGCTCAAGCGCGTGATGGGCAAGGCGAGCTTCGCCACGGTGCAGGACATGAGCGGGCGCGTCCAATTGTTCATCAGCAACGGCGACACCGGCGAGGCGGCGCACGACGCGTTCAAACATTACGACCTGGGCGACATACTGGGCGCCGAGGGCGTGCTGTTCAAAACCAAGACCGGCGAGCTTTCCGTGCGCGTGACGCAATTGCGCCTGTTGACCAAGGCGCTGCGTCCGCTGCCGGAAAAATTCCACGGTCTCACCGACCAGGAGCAGAAATACCGCCAGCGCTATGTGGACCTCATCACCAACGACGAGACGCGCCGCGTGTTCACCGTGCGCTCGAAGGTGATCCAGGCGATCCGCGAATACTTCATGGCGCACGGCTACCTGGAAGTCGAGACGCCGATGATGCACGTGATTCCGGGCGGCGCCTCGGCCAAGCCCTTCATCACGCACCACAACGCGCTCGACATGCCGCTGTTCCTGCGCATTGCGCCGGAGCTTTACCTGAAGCGGCTGGTGGTCGGCGGCTTCGAGAAGGTGTTCGAGATCAACCGCAACTTCCGCAACGAAGGGCTTTCCACGCGGCACAATCCCGAATTCACCATGATCGAATTCTATGAAGCCTACCGGGACTACAGATACCTGATGGACTTTACCGAGAATCTGTTTCGCGACGTCGCGCAGAAGGTGCTGGGCACCACCGTCATCAGCTACGGCGGCAAGGAGCTGGACCTGGGCAAGCCCTTCCACCGCCTGACCATCGTGCAGGCGATCCAGAAATACCACCCGCAGTTCACGGATGCGCAGCTGAATGACCGCGATTTCATTATCAACGAGCTGCAGGACCTCAAGGCAAAATACAAGCCGGAAGACGGCCTCGGCGGGCTGCAGCTGTCCCTGTTCGAGGAACTCTCCGAGCACCAGCTGTTCGAGCCGACCTTTATCGTCGATTATCCGGTGGAAGTTTCGCCGCTGGCACGTGCGAGCGACGCCCGGCCCGGCATCACCGAGCGCTTCGAGCTGTTCATCGTGGGCCGCGAAATCGCCAACGGATTCTCCGAGCTCAACGACCCGGAGGACCAGGAAGCCCGCTTCGATGCCCAGGTGGCGGCCAAGGAAGCGGGCGACGAGGAAGCGATGTTCAAGGATGCCGACTACATCCGCGCCCTGGAACACGGCCTGCCGCCGACTGCGGGTGAAGGCATCGGCATAGACCGCCTGGTCATGCTGCTCACCGATTCGCCCAGCATCCGCGACGTGATCCTGTTCCCCCACATGCGGCCAGAGGCCTAGCAGCCGCCATGCTGGACCGCGCTGCGCACCAGCGCCTGGAGCAACGCTACCCTGTGCTGCGCGGCCTGCCCAGTGCGCTGCGCGACGAGCTGCTTGCCCAGGCCTCGGTTCTGAGAGTGCCGCAGGGCACGGTGGTCTTCGACGAGGCCCAGGCCTGCCGCGGCTTTCCGCTGCTGCTTTCGGGCTGCATCCGCGTAGTCAAGGCGGCCCCCAGCGGCCGGGAACTGCAACTGTACACCGTCGAGCCGGGCGAGAGCTGCATCCTCACCAGCAGTTGCCTGCTCGGTCGGGCGGAATACCATGCGCGCGGCGTTGCCTCGGAAGATGTGGAAATGGCGGTGTTGCCGCCCGCCGTCTTCAAGGCGCTGACCGACGCCCACGAGCCCTTCCGCAACTATATCTTCGCGCTGTTCTCGGAGCGCATGGCCGACTTGATGCAGCTGGTGTCTGCCGTCGCTTTCCAGAAAATGGACCAGCGCCTCGCCGCCCTGCTCGCCTCCAAGCCAAGCCCTGTCCGTGTCACTCATCAGGCGCTGGCCGACGAGCTGGGCAGCGTGCGCGAAATCATAAGCCGCCTGCTCAGGCAATTCGAGGAACAAGGCTGGATCAGGCTGGGCCGCGAGCAGATCGAAGTGCTCGATGCAGCAGCTTTGGCGAGGCTAGGCGCGCCCTGACCCATCGTTGTGACTTTTGTCACAGACTTCGCAACGCCGTGGGAATACCCTGTAATCGCTTTCGACAACAATCCCAGAGGGAGATCATCATGAAATTCAACGTAGGTACCATAGACAGAGTCATCCGCGTCCTGGCCGGTGCAACCCTGATTACCCTGGCCGCAACCGGAACCGTCGGTGTGTGGGGCTATATCGGCGTCGTGCCGCTGGTCACGGGGCTGTTCAAATTCTGCCCGGCCTACATGCTGTTCGGCCTGAGCACCTGCCCGATCGAACGGAAATAAGCGGTTGACACGAGGTGCGGGCCAATCCCGCCCGCGCCTTGGCAAGCCTTCTTGCCGCCCTGCCGGAGCCATAATGAAGTTGAATAAACTCGCGCTTGCGGCCATCCTGCTTTGGTTGGCCACTATTGGCGTGTTTGCCTGGTTTTTCGTGCGCGGCACTACCGTTGCAGGAACCGACAACCGTACCGCCGTTGTACTGGCCCCCGGCGAACGCAGCCTCATCCTGTCCGAGATGCGCAGCCTGCTCTCCGGCGTGCACGACATTCTCGATGCCCTCAACCGCAATGACATGAAAAAAGCGGCCGTTGCCGCCCGCGCCATCGGCACCGCTTCCGCCGCCGACGTGAACCCGGCGCTGATGGCCAAGCTTCCCCTGCCCTTCAAGCAACTCGGCATGAGCGTGCATCACGACATGGATGGCCTGGCCCAGGCAGCGGAAAGCGGCAAGCCTGCCGCCGAACTGCAGCACATGCTGACGGGCACGCTGGGAAAATGCGTTGCCTGCCATTCCGCATGGCAGCTTAAATCCAGCCCTTGATTCCGGTACAATGCGGCGCGGAAATTCACCCGCAGCACACTATCGGTTTCAATGCTCAGTAAACTCAATCCCACCCAGCGCGAAGCGGCGAAATACCTGGACAGCCCCTTGCTGGTACTGGCGGGCGCGGGCAGCGGCAAGACCCGTGTCATCACCCACAAGCTCGCTTACCTGATCGAGGAATGCGGCTATGCGCCGCGCAATATCGCCGCGATCACCTTTACCAACAAGGCGGCCACCGAGATGCGCGAGCGCGTGGGTAAACTGCTTGCCGGGCGCGATGCAAAGGGCATGACCATCAGCACCTTCCATGCGCTGGGCATGCAGATCCTGCGCGAAGAGGCGCCGCTGCTGGGCTACAAGAAGCAGTTCTCGATATTCGACAGTGCCGACAGCGCCAAGATCATCAGCGAACTACTGGGTAGCCCGGACAAGCAGGACATCCGCACGGCGCAGAGCACCATCTCCAACTGGAAGGCCGCTTTCCTCACGCCGGAGCAGGCCGCGGACCGGATAGAAAGCAAGGAGGAGCAGCATCTGGCGCTGCTCTACGGCCGCTATCAGGAAACCCTGCGCGCCTATCAGGCGGTGGACTTCGACGACCTAATCCGCCTGCCCGTAGAGCTCTACAACACCCACCCGGAAGCGCTGGAGCGCTGGCAACAGCGCTTCCGCTACCTGCTGGTGGACGAATACCAGGACACCAACGACTGCCAGTACCAGTTGATGAAGCTGCTTGCAGGCAGCCGCGCGGCGCTGACCGCCGTGGGCGACGACGACCAGGCCATCTATGCCTGGCGCGGCGCTTCCATCGCCAACCTGCAGAATCTGCAGAACGACTATCCCAGCCTGCGCGTGATCAAGCTGGAACAGAATTACCGTTCCTCCCAGCGCATCCTGCACGCCGCCAACCACCTGATCAAGAACAACACCAAGCTGTACGAAAAGAAGCTATGGAGCGAGCACGGCCCGGGCGACCCGGTGCGCGTGCTGGCTGCCAAGGACGACGAAGACGAAGCCGAATCCGTTGTCCTGCGGCTGCTGGCGCACAAGTTCGAGCACGGCGCAAAATATTCGGACTACGCAATCCTTTACAGAAGCAATCACCTGTCGCGGTCCTTCGAGGAACAACTGCGCGCGCAGAACGTGCCCTATACCGTCAGCGGCGGCACCTCGTTCTTCGAACGCGCCGAGATCAAGGACATCATCGCCTACCTGCGCCTGATCGCCAACGAGGACGACGACCCCGCCTTCATCCGCGCGATCACCACACCCAAGCGCGGCATCGGCAACAGCACGCTCGAACGCCTTGCTTCCCATGCGGCCGCGCGCAACGTGAGCCTGTTCGAGGCCGCGTTCGAGAGCGCCATGGCGGCGCAGCTCAACCCGCGCCAGCACGAAGACCTGATGACTTTCTGCAACTTCATCAACCGCATGCAGGAGCGCGCGGAAAAGGACCCGTGCAACGAGGTGGTGGCCGACCTGCTCTCCGCCATAGACTACGAGGCCTGGCTGTTCGACAGCCAGGAACCGCGCCAGGCCGAAACGCGATGGAAGAACGTGCAGGATTTCGTCGGCTGGATGAACCGCAAGGCAGAGTCGGACGAAAAAAACCTGCTGGCGATGACCCAGACCATCGCGCTCATGAACCTGCTGCAGTCGGGCGAAAAGGAAACCGATGCAGTGACGCTCTCCACCCTGCATGCCGCGAAGGGGCTGGAATTCGGCCACGTGTTTTTGGTCGGCGTGGAAGAGACCATCCTGCCGCACGAGCGCAGCGAAGCGCCGGAGCAGGTCGAGGAAGAGCGCCGCCTGATGTATGTCGGGATCACCCGCGCCGAGCGCTCGCTGCAGATCAGCTACTGCACCAAGCGCCGCCGCGGCAAGGAATTTGCCACCTGCGAGCCCAGCCGCTTCATCGGCGAACTGCCGCAGCAAGACCTGGTTTTTTCCGGGGTCGCCAAGACGGGAAGTTCGCCCGCCGTGACCAAGGAGGAAGGCATGGACAAGCTGGCTCGACTGAAGGCGATGCTGGGGCAGGCCCCGCGTTCGGACGATGCGGCGGCCCCGCTGCAGACGAACGAGTGATGCGGAAATGACGGCGGACTGGCGGCAACTGTCGGCCCCGCTGCTCACAATCCTGCGATTTTCGAGAACAGCGCATGGAGCAAGCCGTGCTCATGCCGCATGCCGCTTCCTTCGCCTGTCCCTCCGGCGCTCGCCTGCACGTTCGCCTGTCCCATGTGGTTGCTGATGACATTGACAATGCCACTGCTGCAAGCGGCGCTGTAAACCTGGTATACCTCCTCGGGTTCGATGCCGAGTTTGCGTGCAACAAGCATGATCGAGCTCGGCTCGCGCGTCAGCAAGGCGCAAATCCGCATGGTGTTCGGCGTTTGCGGAACGCGCGTCAAGTTGGGCCAGTGGCGAAACCGTATCACGTCGTGCAGGTGGACTGCCTCGCCGTTCGAGCGGCTCTGCACGAGACGCCCCTGGGAGGCATGAAAGGCCGCAACCCAGAGCAGGTCCTGGAGCCTTCCCGGCGGCCCGGACTCAGCCGCCGGCTCCTCTTTAATCCGAACCACTTCGAAATCCCCTGCGGGCGCCCGGCAGAACTCCTTGAGGTCCACGGCATGCGCACAGTATCCGCGGCGGTTGGCAAGCATCACCACCTCGCCTTTTCCCGGAAGAATGATGCGCGCACTGGCAAGCGATGCCGCAAGGCGTTGTGCAACGCCCAGAAAATAGTCCGTGGGCGAAAAATACACCGGGCGCGAAAAGCGGGGCATATTGCCATCGATCGGGTCGCGTCCGGCGTCTCTCATTTGCGCATCCATGTTTTTGCTCCTTTCCGCCTCCGCGCAGGCGCCTCGCACGGCAAGCGCGGCGCTTTCGACTGCTTTTCGGGTTGGTGAGGATTGTGGTCCAAGCCAAACCCGGTTGGAATTCGTGCAGCCGCTTAGGGGCTGCTCCTAGGTGCTAACCCTTGGCCGGCGGAGGTACGTAGCGGAACCCGCCGAAGCCGCGGCGTGCCGGTGCCGATGAGACCAAGACAGCGCTATGGGACTACAGCAGGAAATCCAGCGGTGACGCAACCGCAGGCGCGGTGGGCACACGCATGAACTTGTCGATTGCGATGAAAGCGTGCGTCAGCTCCAGGAAATTGTCCACCCCGAGTTTGATGAGGATGTGCGACCGATGTGCTTCCACTGTCCTGTGGCTGATGCCGAGCCGCCGCGAAATATCTTTGTTGGAGGCGCCCGAAATGGCAAGGGAAAGTATGGCGCGCTCGCGTTCCGTCAGGGTGGATATGCGGCTGCACAGCGCCTCACTTTGCCTTTGCAGGTCCCACAGTTCGCAGCTCCGCTTCAGCGCATTGTGGACCTGCTCCAGCAAGCGGTCCATGTCCACCGGCTTGACCATGAAATCGTAGGCACCATGCTTCATGGCCCGGACGATGGTAGGAATGTCTACGCATTCCGCCAGGAAAATGATGGGCAGCGGAATGCCCAGCGTCATCAGCGTATCCTGCAGCTCGCTGCCGCTCATACCCGGCATCTTCACGTCCAGAATGATGCATCCGGTATGCTCCTGCCCCGCACACGCCAAGAACTCCTCCGCACTACCGAAGCATACGACGGGGATCCCGTGGGTCTTGAACAGGGCCGACATGCCGTCCCGGAACACCCGGTCGCTGTCGATCAGGAACACGGAAGAGCTCGTCGTCATTGCCGCGCCGGACGATAAAAACGGGGCCTGGACATCAGTCTGTGTCTCCAATGTTGGCAACATCAACGATTCATTCTCCGTGCCGCAGTCGCCACTGTACCTGCCGAGTGCTAATACAATATTTCCTACTAAGCTAGTATTTTAGTCAACTATACTGAAAAACCTATAGGTGTAACCACGTATGTGGCGTCCGCGTTTCGATCACTCAATCTGGTAACCAACTGACCCTCCAGGCGTTTTCGCTCAAAGGGGAGGCCAAGGCAAGCGCTGCCTGCCAGAGCTACGCAACGCCCACGCGTGCCGCTCCGTCATGGATCCTGCCCACCATGCCGGCGCTGGCGAAACCGTCGGCGCGAAACGCCTGCAGCACATCGTCCGCCGCCTGCGGTGCACACGCCACCAGCAGTCCGCCGCTGGTCTGCGGGTCGCACAGCAACTTGCGCTGCCATTCAGGAAAACCTTGCGGAAAATCCACTTCCGCACCGTAGCTTTTCCAGTTGCGGTCCGCGGCCCCGGTGGCATAGCCCTCCCGCGCCAGCTGCAATGCGGCCGGCAGCACCGGAATGTCGGCGTACCGTATCTCCGCGCCCAGGCGCGAGCCGCGGCAAATTTCCAGCAGGTGGCCGAGCAGCGCGAAGCCGGTGACATCGGTCATGGCATGCACGTCCGGCATGGCGGCAAGGCGCATGCCGACGCGGTTGAGCTGGGTGGTGGTATCCACCATCTGGCGGTAGCCGACCGCATCGAGCTTGCCCTTCTTCAGCGCAGCGCTCAGCACGCCGACACCAATGGGTTTGCCCAGGATGAGGACATCGCCGGGACGGGCACGATCGTTGCGCTTGATGTGGTCGGGGTGCACGATGCCCACCGCCGCAAGCCCATAGATTGGCTCAGGCGTGTCTATGGAATGGCCGCCCGCGAGGGGAATGTTCGCCGCATCGCACACCGAGGCGCCCCCGGCCAGGATTTCCTGTATCGTCGCCAGCGGCAACTTGTCTATGGGCATGCCAACCACGGCCAGCGCGAGGATAGGGGTGGCGCCCATGGCATAGACGTCCGACAGCGCGTTGGTGGCGGCAATGCGGCCGAAATCGCGCGCATCGTCCACGATGGGCATGAAGAAATCGGTGGTGACAACGATGGCCTGCGAGTCGTTGAGCTTGTACACAGCGGCATCGTCGCTGCTTTCGGTGCCCACCAGCAGGTTCGGGTAAGATGGCGGCCTCGGCATGGCCGCCAGCATTTCGGCAAGCAACGAGGGCGCAATTTTGCAGCCGCAGCCGCCGCCGTGGGAGTATTGGGTCAGTTTGATGGAACCTGTCATTGTCATTTCAAGATCATGCGTGAAGCAAAAGACGTAACCGTAGCACAACTGTTCAGCTACGACGACATTATAGACGTACGCTCCCCCGCGGAGTATGCGGAAGACCATGCTCCGGGTGCGATCAGCGCGCCGGTGCTCAGCAACGAAGAGCGCGCACGGGTCGGCACGCTGCATGCGGTTTCCCCATTTGAAGCGAAAAAACTCGGCGCGGCACTGATTGCGCGCAACGTCGCCAGCCACCTGGAAACGATGTTCAAGGACAAGCCCAGGACGTGGCGTCCGCTGGTTTATTGCTGGCGCGGCGGCCAGCGTAGCGGCGCAATGGCGCACATCCTGGCCCAGGTCGGCTGGCACACGGCGCGCCTGCAAGGCGGCTACAAAACCTACCGCCGCCATATCATCGAGGAACTGCAGCGCCTGCCTGCCCGCTTTGCCTTCCGCGTGGTGTGCGGGGCGACCGGTTCCGGCAAGAGCCGTCTGCTGCGCGCGCTGCATGAGCAAGGCGCCCAAGTGCTGGATCTGGAGCAACTGGCGCAGCATCGCGGCTCGCTGTTGGGCAACCTGCCGGACGAACCGCAGCCTTCCCAGAAGATGTTCGACAGCCTGGTGTGGAATGCGCTGCGGAATTTCGATGCAAAGCACCCGGTGTTCGTGGAGGCGGAAAGCAAGAAGATAGGCGCCGTGGCCGTGCCGGACGCACTGCTGGAAAACATGCGCGCCGCGCAGTGCGTCCTGATCGACGCGTCCGTCCCGGCGCGCGTGAAGCTGCTGATGGAGGATTACCGACATTTCCTGCGCGCCCCCGATCTGCTCACGCAGCGGCTGGCTCCGCTGGCCGGGCTGCATGGGCACCAGGTCATCGCCGAATGGAAGACCCTGGCGGAACAGGGGCGATGGCAGGCTTTGGTGGAAGACCTGCTGGTCCGCCACTACGACCCTGCCTACCGCCGTTCAACGACCGCGAACTTTCCGCGCCTGAAGGAAGCAGCGCTGGTGCACCTGAATGCGCTGGACGATGCGGGCATGCGCGACGCAGCGGCATCGTTGCATCAGACGGGCATGTGGTAGCCCCGCTCCCTGAACAGCTTGAGGCAGGCATCCACCGCCGCGGCATCGTATGCCACGCTGCGCCCGGCCGTGATTTCTCCCAGCGCATCGGCGATGCCCCGCCCCGGGCGGTAGGGCCGGTTGGAGAAGATGGCTTCGGCCACGTCCGCCACGGCGAGGATGCGCGATTCAGGCAGAATAGCATCTCCCTTCAGCCCCTGCGGGTAACCCGACCCGTCCAGCCGCTCGTGATGCTGCCATAGCCACTGCGCAATCGGGAAAGGGAAATCCACGCCCTTGACGATGTCGAAGCCGGCCTGCGCATGCTGCTTGATAACTTCGATCTCAAGCTGGCTCAGCAGGCCCGGCTTGCTCAGCAGCTCCGCCGGCACCTTGATCTTGCCCACATCGTGGATGGAGGCAGCCAGCCCCAGGGCATGGATGCGCTCCTCCGGCAAGCCCATTTCCCGGGCGATGTCCATGGCCAGTTGCGCCACGCGGCGCTGATGCCCGGCGGTGTAAGGGTCGCGCAGTTCCAGGGTGGCGGCGATCACCTTGACCATATCTTCCAGACTTTTCTGCAGGGCAGCCTGCACGCGATCGCGGTCCTGCCGCGTCCGCAGGGTGACGATGCCGAAGGCAAGATCCTCCGCCAGCTCTTCCAGCAGCCGCACCTCGTCGGCCGAGAAAGCGTCCGGCTCGGCAGCATACATCATCAGTGCCCCGCGCTCGCTTCCCAGTTGCAGGGGCAGGGCAATGCTGGACTGGTAGCCATGCCGCCGTGCCGCCTCGCGCCACGGCGCCATCATGGGATTGGTCAGGAAATTCTGGTTGGCCTGGGTCGTCCCCTCCCGGATCGCGGTGCCGGTAGGGCCGCGCCCACGTTCGTTGTCCGCCCAGGTGATGTTCGCCTGTTCCAGATAGCCCTCCCCAAACCCAGCCTGCGCCACAGGGCGAACCGACCTGCTTTCGTCCCGCTCCGCATAGCCGACCCACGACATGCGATAGCCACCGGGATCGATCGCGAGCTGGCAGATTTCGGAGAGCAGTTCCGCCTCGTCCCGCGCATGCACCAGGGCCATGTTGCACCTGCTCAGCAGCCGCAGCGCCCGGTTCAGTCGTTGCTGGAGCCTCTGGGCCTTGACGCGCTCACTCATGTCGTAGACTGTGGAGCGGCTCATTACGAAATTACCCGCGCCGTCCCTCACCGCGGTGGCGCTCACCATTACCGGCAGCACCGTGCCGTCCTTGCGCACGAATTCCAGCTCGACATCGCGCACGGCACCCCGCTCCAGAAGCACCGGAAAGCTTTCCCGGAACACTGCCCGGCTCTGCTGGGTCAGCAATTCCATCAGCGGCACTTTGCCCAGCAACTCTTCGCGGCGGTATCCCAGCCAGCCCAACTCGGTGTCGTTAATGCGAACCAGGAACCCATCCCTGTCGAGCGAATGGTAGCCACAGGGAGCGTTGTTGTAGAAGTCTTCGAGTTCGTCGGCGGGGGAAGTCCCAGGCTGCACAGTCATCGCAAGCATCTCCTGTGATGGGCGGATTGGCCGGGCTCGATGCATCACGTCATGCGTGCGCCCATCAATCCGGCAAGCGGAAGCCCCGTTCGCGGAACACCCTGATGCAGGCGTCCACCACCTCCGGATGGTAGAGCCGCCCCCGCTTCGAGGCTATTTCCTCCAGGGCCGCATCCACGCCCAGCTCGGGACGATACGGGCGGTGCGAACACATGGCCTCCACCACGTCGGCCACGCCGATGATGCGGGCATCGCGCAGGATTGCATCCCCCTTCAACCCCAGCGGGTATCCGGACCCGTCCATCCGCTCATGGTGCTGTTGCACGATGCGGGCTACCGGCCAGGGGAAGTCGATGCCTTTAAGTATGTTGAACCCTGCCTGCGCATGCGTCTTGATCAGGCTGAATTCGGCATCGTTCAGCCTGCCCGGCTTGCTCAGTATTTCAGCGGGCACCTGCACCTTGCCGATTTCGTAGATCAGCGCCGCCCGATAGAGCATGCGCACCTCCTCGCTATTCAGCCCCATCTCCACGGCAATGGCCCGTGCCAGTTCGGCGGCGCGCCGCAGGTGGCCGGCGGTATACGGGTCGCGCATTTCGATGACGGTCGCCATGGCCGCGATGGTCTGGGTCAGGGTCTGTTCCAGCTTACCGCTCATTCTTTCCGCCAGCTTGACGGCACGAGCATTTGTGGTGGACAGCAGCCAGACAACCCAGGTCAGCAGCAGGCTGATGACTATGCCGCCAATCCCGGCGATTCTGGCCCGGCCGCGATTTATCGGCGCCTCGAATCCAGGCAGGGAGTGCACCACTATCGTCCAGTTGTGGCCGAAATACTGCGTCGTGCGGCTGGACACGAATTGCGCCTGCGCGTTGTCGAGAAGGGAGGATGCCTTCGCACCCTGGGAATCGTACATCATCGCCTCGGGGCGCTGCGCATCCCCGTCGTAGATTTCAATTTCCAGCTCGCCTCGTACCTCTTCCAGATAGCGCCCGAGGACGCCCTTGCTCATCAGGTCGTTCATGCGGAATGGTTCGTAAGCCCAGCCGACCAGGTGGCCGCGCCGGTCGGACACGGTTTCGTGCGGCAGGTTGTTCCGGTACACCGGCAAATACATCAGGAATCCGCTTTGCGCTTCCTTAACGGTCTCCTGCAGCAGCCTCACCTTGCCGGAGATGACTGGGCCATCCTCGTCGCGCGCGCGCTCCATGGCCGCACGGCGCACCGGCTCCGAATACATGTCATAGCCAAACGCCCGCTGATTGCGCCAATCGAACGGCTCCAGGTAGATGATGGCGGTATAGGGGTCGCGCACGCCCTCCGGCCTGATCGTAAACTGCGGGAAGCCCTCGCGGCGGATCGCCGCCGTCACGCGCTGCTTTTCGCTTGCCGGTATCAGTTTGGCGAACCCGACGCCTTGAATGCCGGGATAGGCGTGTTCCAGGCGCAGCCGCTCTACATACACATGGAACTCCCGCCGCGTCACCGATTTGCTCGCCGCGAACAGTCCCGCCACGCCGCTCAGAATGTCCCGGTAGTCATTGAGACGCTCTTCCACCCGGGCATGGACGTTCCTCACGTCGGCGTCAAATTCGAGTTGCAGTTCCCTGGTCGCGTTTTGCCGAATTACGTTCCAGATAAAAAGCGTGAGCAGCAGACAGACCGACAGGACCGCCAGTGGCGCCAGCCACACGACAACTCCGACTTTTCCTGCCTCCTTCCGCATCCGTCTGGCTCGCCCCTGATCGTGTCTAGACAAGCATCTGAATCCATAGTCCAGGATTGGACAATACGCTATACACTGTAGCTGCACCGGTCGCTCGGCTGTCGTCAAGGCACGTGCCGCGCTATAATTGCGCCCTCGTGCAACCACACAATATTTCGAAGCCAAACGCCATGTCACACAACCTGTTCAACTCGCGCATTCCCTTCAAACTCGCCAGCGGCAAGACCGGCACGCTGTATTCGCTGCCCGCCCTGGAAAAGGCGGGGCTGGGAAGGATTTCGCGTCTGCCGGTATCCATCCGTATCGTGCTGGAATCGGTACTGCGCAACTGCGATGGAAAGAAGATGACCGAGCAGCATGTGCGGCAACTGGCAAATTGGCAGCCGAATGCCCCGCGCACGGAGGAGATTCCCTTTGTCGTGGCCCGCATCGTGCTGCAGGACTTCACCGGCGTGCCGCTGCTGTGCGACCTCGCCGCGATGCGCGACGCCGCCGCCAAGATGGGCAAAAATCCCAAGATCATCGAGCCGCTGGTGCCCGTAAACCTGGTAGTTGACCACTCGGTACAGGTCGACTACTACAACCGTCCGGATGCGCTGCAGCTGAACATGGAAATGGAATTCGGGCGCAACAGCGAGCGCTACCGGTTCATGAAGTGGGGCATGCAGGCATTCGACACGTTCAAAGTGGTGCCGCCCGGCGTCGGCATCGTGCACCAGGTCAATCTCGAATACCTGGCGCGCGGCGTGCTGCACAAGGACGGCGTGACCTATCCCGACACGCTGGTGGGCACCGACAGCCACACCACCATGATCAACGGCATCGGGGTGGTCGGCTGGGGCGTGGGCGGCATCGAGGCCGAAGCCGGGATGCTGGGCCAGCCCGTATATTTCCTTACACCCGATGTGGTCGGTGTGCACCTGAAAGGAAAGCTGCGGGAGGGCGTCACCGCCACCGACCTGGTGCTGACCGTGACCGAGTTGCTCCGCAAGCAGAAGGTCGTCGGCAAGTTCGTCGAGTTCTTCGGTGAAGGCACGGTTGCCCTTTCGGTGCCTGACCGCGCCACCATCGCCAACATGGCGCCGGAATACGGCGCAACCATGGGATTCTTCCCGGTGGACGACGTGACCATCGATTTCATGCGCTATACCGGGCGCACGGCCGAGGAAGTGGATGCCCTGGAGTCGTACTTCAAGGCGCAGGGCATGTATGGCATCCCGCAGGCGGGCAGCATAGACTACAGCAGCGTGGTGGAACTGGACCTCTCCGCCATCGAGCCTTCGCTGGCTGGGCCGAAGCGCCCGCAAGACCGCGTGGCATTGAAGGCGATGAAGGAAACCTTCAACGCGCTGTTCAGCAAGCCGGTGGCGGAGAACGGTTTCAACAAGCCCGCCGCCGAGCTGAACAAGCGATACGTCACCGCCCTGCCGGACCGCAGCGACGCGGTGTGCATCCCCATCTCCGGCGGCGGCGCACAGCAAGACGCAAGAATGCGCACCGAGATGACCATGGCGGATGAGCACCCCACCCCGTCAACGCGCCGCGAGACGGCGGACGAAATGCTGAAGCCGGTCGAAATCGGCCATGGCGACGTATTGATCGCCGCGATCACCAGTTGCACCAACACCTCCAACCCGAGCGTGCTGCTGGCCGCCGGGCTGCTGGCGAAAAAGGCCGTCGCCAAGGGCTTGCGCGTCAAGCCGCACGTCAAGACTTCGCTCGCCCCCGGCTCGCGCGTAGTAACCGATTACCTGGGCAAGGCCGGGCTGCTGGAGCCACTGGCACAGCTGGGCTTCAGCCTCGCCGCCTACGGCTGCACCACCTGCATTGGCAACTCCGGCCCCCTGGATGCCATGCTGGAGGACGCCATCGTCAAGAACGACGTGGTCGCGGCCGCGGTGCTCTCCGGCAACCGCAACTTCGAGGCGCGCGTGCACGGCAACATCCGCGCCAACTTCCTCGCCTCCCCCCCGCTGGTGGTGGCCTATGCCATCGCGGGCAAGGTGAACATCAACCTCGATGCCGAGCCGCTTGGCACGGGCAAGGACGGCAAGCCCGTCTATCTGAAGGACATCTGGCCCAACAGCGCGGAAGTGCAGACCATGATGAAGTACGCTTCGGACCCCCTTGTATATCGCCGGCTGTACAGCGACCTCACGAAAGACCTGCCGCTGTGGAACGCCATTGTTGCCCCCGCCGGCAACCAGTACCAGTGGGATGAGTCGACCTACATCGCGCGCCCGCCGTTCTTCGACGTGCCGGCGCCGAAGGCCGCCGACATCGCGGGCGCCAAGGCGCTGGCATTGCTTGGAGACTCCGTCACCACGGACCACATCAGTCCGGCGGGCAGCTTCAAGCCAGCCACCCCGGCCGGCAAATACCTGCAGAGCAAGGGCGTTGCGGTGAAAGACTTCAACAGCTACGGCGCACGCCGCGGCAACCACGAGGTGATGATGCGCGGCACGTTTGCCAACGTACGCATCAAGAACCTGATGCTGCCGCCCAACCCGGACGGCAGCCGCGTGGAGGGCGGCTACACCCTGTACCAGGGCGAGCAGATGTCGATTTACGACGCCGCGATGCAGCACATCGCCGACGGTACCCCCACCGTGATCTTCGCCGGCGAGGAGTACGGCACCGGGTCCTCGCGCGACTGGGCCGCCAAGGGCACCCAATTGCTCGGCGTGAAGGCGGTCATCGCCAAATCGTACGAGCGCATCCACCGCAGCAACCTTGTCGGCATGGGCGTGCTGCCCCTGCAGTTCAAGAGCGGGGACGGCCTGGAGAGCCTGAAGCTGGGCGGGGATGAGACCTTCGACATTACCGGCATCAGCGGCGACCTCAAACCCCAGCAGGACGTAACGCTGGTGATCAGGCGCAAGGATGGCAGCCAGCAGACCGTGGCACTCCTCCTTCGTATAGACACGCCGATCGAGGTGGACTACTACCGCAACGGCGGCATCCTGCCCTATGTGCTGGGGGAGTTGGTCAGCGCCTAGCCCGTTTGCACCGGTTTATCGGGGGATTCCAAAAGTTGAAAACCTTTGTTGTTCGCCAGGCAGTCCTGTCTGACATCGAAAAGCTGACGCCGCTTTTTGACGGGTATCGCCAGTTTTATGGCGCTGCAAGCGATCCGGGCGCGGCCAGAAAATTCTTGCTCGATCGCTTCAATCATGGCGAATCCGTGCTATTCATCGCACTTGAGGGAGAAATGGCAGCCGGGTTTGCGCAACTCTACCCGAGCTTCTCCTCGGTGCTGCTGCGTCGGACATTTGTACTGAACGATCTCTACGTTCAAGACAGCTTCAGGAGACATGGAATAGCGCGCAGACTCATGTCCGCTGCCGCAGAATTCGCGGCCAGGCTGGGCGCCGGCCGCCTGACGCTGACCACCGCAACGACCAACACCAGAGCGCAGACGCTGTATGAGTCCTCCGGATGGAAGCGCGACGAGCAGTTCATTACCTACCATCTTGCGCCCATTGCGCCGAGTTCCGGCCAGCCATAGCGCCATGCCCCGGATTGTCCACGCCGAGCACCATTTCCGCGCATCCAGCACGGTGCGCGACATCGTGATCGGCATGACGGATGGCTTGACGGTGCCGTTCGCGCTGGCGGCCGGGCTCTCGGGCGCAATCGCCTCCACCCGCCTCATCACCATGGCGGGCCTCGCGAAAATCGCCGCCGGCTCGGCCGCCATGTGCCTGGGCGGCTATCTCGCCTCGCGCGGCGAGGCCGAGCATTGCGCAAGCGAGCTGCACCGCGAACGGCGCGAGGTGCAAGTCATGCCGGCGCAGGAGGCCGCCGAAATCGTGGAAGCGCTTTCAAGCTATGGGGTGTCGGAGGAGCAATCGGCGCCGGTCGTTGAAGCCCTGCGCAAGAACCGCGATGCCTGGGTGCGCTTCATGATGCGTTTCGAGCTCGGGCTGGAGCCGCGTGCTCCCGGCCGCGCCCTGCGCAGCGCCGCCACGGTGGCAGCACCCGCCCTGTTCGGCTTCATCAAGGAAGGCTTCACCGGCATTTCGCGCCTGCGCAGTAAGCTGCACGCACTGCTGGTGGGCGGCACGGCAGCCGCATTCGTTCTGGCAACAGTCATCGCATAATCGGAAGGACATCATGACCAACAGACAGGAAAAAGACTCGTTCGGTTTGATCGAGGTGCCGGCGGACCGGCTGTGGGGCGCCCAGACCCAGCGCTCGCTCGAACACTTCCATATCTCCTCCGAGCGCATGCCCGAGGAAATCGTGCTGGCGCTGGCCGAGGTCAAACGCGCATGCGCCCTGGTCAACCGCAACCTGGGGTTGCTCGGCAGCGACAAGGCAACCGCCATCATGCAAGCCGCGAGTGAGATCGTCGGCGGCAAGCATCCGCAGGAATTTCCGCTGTCGGTCTGGCAAACCGGCTCCGGCACGCAGAGCAACATGAACCTCAACGAGGTAATCGCCAACCGCGCTTCGGAGCTGCTGGGCGGCGAGCGCGGCGGCAAGCGGCTGGTCCATCCCAACGATGAGGTCAATCTCGGCCAGTCTTCCAACGACGTCTTTCCCACCGCCATGCATGTGGCGGCGGTGGGGGGCCTGGTCAACAAGGTGCTGCCCTCGTTGCGTGCCCTGCGTGCCACGCTGAGCGCCAAAGCGGACGAGTTCGCTTCCATCATCAAGATCGGGCGCACCCATTTGCAGGATGCCACACCGCTGACGCTGGGGCAGGAGTTTTCCGGCTATGTCGCGCAGCTCGACCTCGCCGAGTCTCTAGTCAAGTCTTCGCTGTCGCCGCTGTACGAGCTTGCAGTGGGCGGAACCGCGGTGGGCACTGGACTCAACACCCATCCAGAATTCGGATACCGCGTTGCGGTGGAGCTGGAGCGCGCAAGCGGGCTCCCCTTCAAGAGCGCCGCCAACAAATTCGCGGCACTGGCTGCCAACGACGCCCTGGTGGCGGCGCACGGCGCGCTGAAAACGTTGGCCGCGGCCCTCATGAAGATCGCCAACGACGTGCGCTGGCTGGCCTCGGGACCGCGCTCCGGCCTTGGAGAAATCAGCATCCCGGAAAACGAGCCGGGCAGCTCCATCATGCCCGGCAAGGTGAACCCGACCCAGTGCGAGGCACTCACCATGTTGTGCTGCCAGGTGTTCGGCAACGACGTCGCCATCAACATCGGCGGCGCATCCGGCAACTTCGAGCTCAATGTGTTCCGCCCCATGATCGCGCACAACTTCATGCAGAGCGTGCGCCTTCTGGCCGACGGCATGAGCAGCTTCGAGGAATACTGCGCGCGCGGCATCACGGCAAACCGCGAGCGCATTGCGGAACAGACTAACCGCTCGCTGATGCTGGTCACCGCCCTCACCCCCCGCATCGGCTACGACCGCGCCGCGGAGATCGCCAAGCGCGCGCACCAGGACGGGAGCACGCTGAAGGAGGCTGCTCTCGCACTGGGCTACGTTACGGCGGAAGATTTCGACCGCTGGGTGCGGGCGGAGGAAATGATTGGACCCAGAGCGGGCTGAGCTGGTACCACATGGGTGTCGTGTATCGACCGGACACGCGGGACCGGGCGGAAGCGGGACGGTTTCGCATGGCCGCCGTCCAGGACTGCCGGCAAGCACGGCAAGCGCTCCGCATGCATTAAGGCCCCGACGCTGCCGAGAGCTACCATTCCACGGACAATGCTTCGCCCTGGGGCTTCCAGAACAGATCCCATCCATACTTCTGGTCCGCGGCAACGTCGGGGTGGTCGTGCAGATAGTGGTCCATGAAGACGGCAAATTCCGAAACGTAGGCTTTGTCCATGTTCTTGCCCTCCAGTTGCAGGCCGATTAGACAAACTTCAGACCCATCATATACCCGAGTAATTTACCTGTCTATCGACTTACAGGCGGACAAAGGGTGTGACGTTTCAGCATTCTATCAGGCTTATTGGAAGTGGACGGTGAGCGCCGCGAAGCCGGCGTCCGGGTGACGCGTATCTACCAGCGGGCTGTTCGCCATGGCCGCGCCCAGCCACTTTCGGCGCAGGAAAAAATTGGCGTTCCAACGCGGCGTGATCGGCACTTCCAGAAACAGGCACAGGAAGGGATTTGTCACCGCACCCGGCCGGTATGCGGCGTACCCGCTCGACGCCGACTCCGCAGGCGAAACCCCATAATAATACTGTGTGTACTGGCTGGTGTAGTGCTCGAACCCCGCCTCGGGATAGAGCGTGGCCTCGCCCAGCTTGAGTTCGGCCGCATAGGTAAGCTCGACCAGGTTGCCCTGTGAGCGGGCGATGTCGTGCAGCGCGTAGATGAAGAAGCCGCCGATCGGGGTCTCCTGGAACGTACCGAGGCCAATGGGAACGGAGTTCCGGCGGCCGGCAATGCCTGTCAATGCCGCGTTGCCGGTTGCACTGTAGCCATCGAACTTAACCCTCCCGGCGATTTCTAGATAGCCGTAGCCGACACGCGCAGTCTTGACGCCGAAGGTATCGATGCGCGCATACAGCCGGCCGTAGTCGGCAAACGCGAAAGGCAGTGGCAAGACATGGGTGCCTTCGCCCCTGACCGGGCTTTGCTCCTCGTCCGCGAGAATGCCGAGGTCGCCCTGGATGCGGTTGGGCAACGCATCTTCTGCAGGCGGGCCGTTTTCGGCCATGGCGCTGGCCGAGACGACGGCGGCGACCAGGAGAAGCACCCACCTGGTTTTCACGGCATCAGCGCCCGGTCGGTTTCGCGCCGCTTGGCGTGACAGGGGAATTCGCTGCATCGGGATTCGCAATCGCCGCCACCGATGCGGAAGCAGGGCGAGCATCGTCCGTCTGGAAAAACACCTCGCCGCGCTTGATCATGCCGAGCTCGCTGCGCGCGCGCTCTTCGATGGCATCGCTGCCCTGCTTGAGATCGCGCACCTCGGCATCCATCACCGCATTGCGCGCCTGACTCTGCTGGTTGGCCTGCTTCTGCGCTTCAACCTCCCGGTTCAGCTCCCACACCCTGAACCAGCCGCCCTTGCCGAACCACAGCGGATATTGCAGCAGCAGGATCAGGGCGACCAGAATGAGGGAGATCCAGCGCATCCGGACAGCGCTGCGCTAGCGCAGCTGGTAGTAGGCACCCCGCCCCGGGTAGGAGGCGCAATCTCCCAGGTCTTCCTCGATGCGCAGCAACTGATTGTATTTCGCAATGCGGTCGGAGCGCGACAGGGAGCCGGTCTTGATCTGCAGGGCATTGGTCGCCACGGCGATGTCGGCGATGGTGGAGTCCTCGGTCTCGCCGGAGCGGTGGGAAATCACGGCGGTGTAGCCCGCACGCTTGGCCATCTCGATGGCGGCGAAAGTCTCGGTCAGGGTGCCGATCTGGTTCACCTTGATCAGGATGGAATTGGCGATACCCTGGCGGATGCCTTCCGCGAGGATCTTGGTGTTGGTCACGAATACGTCGTCGCCCACCAGCTGGATCTTCTTGCCCAGGCGGTCGGTCAGCTTCTTCCACCCGTCCCAGTCGTGCTCGCTCATGCCGTCCTCAAGGGTGACGACGGGATACTTGTCCACCCAGGTGGCATACAGGTCGACCATCTGCTCGGAAGTCAGGCTCATTTTGTCCGCCGCGAGATGGTACTTGCCGTCCTTGAAGAACTCGGAGGCGGCCGCATCGATGCCGATCGCGACATCGGTTCCGGGCACATAGCCTGCGGCCTCGATGGCCTCCACGATCACTTTCAGCGCGCCTTCGTTGGAGCCCAATGCAGGCGCAAAGCCCCCTTCATCGCCCACAGTGGTGGCCAGGCCGCGCTTGTGGAGGATGGCCTTCAGGTTGTGGAACACCTCGGCCCCGCAGCGCAGCGCCTCGCGGAAGCTCTGCGCGCCCACCGGGATGATCATGAATTCCTGCAGGTCGGAGCCGCCGCTGGCGTGCGCGCCGCCGTTGATGATGTTCATCATCGGCACGGGCATTTCCATGCGCGCAGAGCCGCCCATGTAGCGATACAGCGGCAAGCCGGCCTCTTCCGCGGCTGCCTTGGCCACCGCCATGGACACCGCCAAGATGGCGTTGGCCCCCAGGCGCGATTTGTTCTCGGTTCCATCCAGATCGATCATGGTCTGGTCGATGAACGCCTGCTCCGCGGCATCCAGCCCGATAATGGCCTCGGCGATCTCGGTGTTCACGTTCTCGACAGCCTGGAGCACGCCCTTCCCCATATAGCGTTGCTTGTCGCCATCGCGCAGCTCCACGGCTTCCTTGGTTCCGGTTGAAGCGCCGGAAGGCACCGCAGCGCGCCCCATTGTGCCGGACTCCAGCAATACGTCCGCTTCCACGGTGGGATTGCCGCGCGAATCCAGTATCTCACGGGCGATGACATCAACAATTGCACTCATTCTTTTCCTTCTTCCCTCTTTCAAACGTTTCTCAAGTCAACTTTCTCTTCGATCAAACCTTGTTCCTTGACGGCGGCATCCAGCCCCTTCAAGGTTCTCAACAAGTCTTTCATGTGCCCGAGCGGAAAGGCATTGGGCCCGTCGGATAATGCCCTGGACGGATTCGGGTGCGTCTCCATGAAAAGGCCGGAAATCCCTGCCGCCACCGCCGCGCGCGCCAGCACCGGCACGAACTCGCGCTGACCGCCGCTAACCGTTCCCTGCCCGCCCGGCAATTGCACCGAGTGTGTCGCGTCGAAAACAACCGGGCAGCCGGTGTTGCGCATCACCGCCAGCGAGCGCATGTCCGACACCAGGTTGTTATAGCCAAAGGATGCGCCACGCTCGCACACCATGATGTGCGCGGAACCGCTCGCCTCCTTCGCTTTTTCCACCACGTTCTGCATGTCCCACGGGGAGAGGAACTGCCCCTTCTTGATATTCACCGGACGGCCGGATTTCGCCACGGCGTGAATGAAATCGGTTTGCCGGCACAGGAAGGCCGGCGTTTGCAGGACGTCCACCACTGCGGCCGCTGCCTCGATCTCGTCTTCCGTGTGGACATCGGTCAGCACCGGCACGCCGATCAGCTTTTTCACCTCGGCCAGGATGTCCAGCCCGCGGTCCATGCCCAAGCCGCGGAACGACTTGCCCGAGCTGCGGTTGGCCTTGTCGTAGGAGGATTTGTAGATAAAGTTGATCCCCAGATCACGGCAGATTTCCTTCAACAGGCCGGCGGTATCCAGCGCCATTTCGCGTGACTCGATCACGCAGGGCCCGGCTATAAGGAACAGCGGCTTGTTCAGGCCGACATCAAACCCGCACAGCTTCATGGTCATGCTGCCACCTTTTGCTTTTTAGAAGAGTTGTGGCGCTGCAACGCCGCCTCGATATAGGCCTTGAACAAGGGATGCCCGCCGCGCGGCGTGGAGGTGAATTCGGGGTGAAACTGCACGCCAACAAACCACGGATGCATGGACTGGGGCAATTCCATCATCTCCGGCAGGTCCTCGGAAGGCGTGCGCGCGGAGATGATCAGCCCGGCCTTTTCCAGGGCGGGCACGTAATGGTTGTTCACCTCGTAGCGGTGGCGGTGCCGCTCGTTCACTTCACCGCCGTAAATGCGCTGTGCAAGGGTGCCGGATTTGATCGGACAGCGCTGGGAGCCCAGGCGCATGGTGCCGCCCAGGTCCGAATCGGCGCTGCGCTTGGCGACCTTGCCGTCGCGGTCCAGCCATTCGGTGATCAAGGCCACCACCGGGTGCTCGGTCTCGAGGTTGAATTCGGTGCTGTTCGCATCGTTCATGCCGGCGACATCGCGCGCATATTCGATCACCGCCAGCTGCATGCCGAGGCAGATGCCGAGGTAAGGTATCCTGTTTTCGCGCGCATAGCGGATGGCCGCAATCTTGCCCTCGGTTCCGCGCTTGCCGAAACCGCCCGGCACCAGTATCGCGTCGAAATGCGCAAGGCTTCCCGTGCCGGATGTCTCGATGTTCTCCGAATCGATGTATTCGATGTTCACCCTGGTCGAGGTGTGGATGCCCGCATGGCGCAACGCCTCGATCAGCGACTTGTAGGATTCGGTCAGCTCTACGTACTTGCCCACCATGCCGATGGTAACCTGATGCTGCGTATGCTCCTGCGCGCTAACCAGCTTCTGCCACACCGACAGATCGGCGGGGGGCGGATTCAGGGCCAGCTCGTCGCAAATGATGCGGTCCAGCCCCTGCTCGTTGAGCAGTTGCGGAATCCTGTAAATGCTGTCCACGTCCCACATCGAGATCACCCCCTCTTCGCGCACGTTGGCGAACAGGGAAATCTTGGCGCGCTCGTCATCCGGAATGCGCCTGTCGGCGCGGCAGATCAGCGCCGTTGGGAAAATACCGATCTCGCGCAGTTTCTGCACGCTGTGCTGTGTGGGCTTGGTCTTCAACTCGCCCGCAGTGGCGATGTAGGGCACCAGGGTCAGGTGCACATAGGCCACCTGGTTGCGCCCTAACCGCAGGCCCATCTGGCGCGCCGCCTCCAAAAACGGCAGCGACTCGATGTCACCCACCGTACCGCCGATTTCCACGATTGCAACATCCGCCTTCCCGTCGTGCGAAGCCGCCGCCCCGCGCTCGATGAACGCCTGGATTTCATTGGTGATGTGCGGAATCACCTGCACCGTCTTGCCCAGGTATTCGCCGCGACGCTCCTTGCGGATCACGCTGTCGTATATCTGCCCGGTGGTGAAATTGTTGGCCTTGCGCATCTTGGCCGAAATGAAGCGCTCATAGTGCCCGAGGTCCAGATCCGTTTCCGCGCCGTCTTCGGTCACGAACACTTCGCCATGCTGAAACGGACTCATGGTGCCCGGATCAACGTTGATATAGGGGTCGAGCTTGAGCATCGTCACCTTGAGGCCACGCGACTCGAGGATGGCCGCAAGCGAAGCGGCGGCGATGCCTTTACCCAAAGAGGAGACAACGCCGCCGGTGATGAAGATATACTTGGTCATGGGGCGTAATGATACCGCAAAACGCCTTTACCCTCAAAAGGACGGGCCTCGCCTGTCGCTTGGCGCGCCTGCGTTCAAGCAGATCATTCCCGGTTTCCTCAAATAGACCCCCCAGATTTGCGCATGGGGTTTGCAGCGAGTCTGACGATGGCCTGCTTTGGCGGCGGCGGGGGCGGCCTTAACGTCCGCGCGAATGTTAGCCTGGGCCGCAATATGCGTTGTGCGCATATTGTCGCTGCGTTCAAGAAGGTCGAACGAACGCCATAAACACAAAAGCCCTCGCGAGGAGGGCTTTTGTGTTGATAAGGAGTCTGACGATGACCTACTTTCACATACGGACGTACACTATCATCGGCGCAAAGTCGTTTCACTGTCCTGTTCGGGATGGGAAGGAGTGGGACCAACTCGCTATGGTCGTCAGACATAACTGTCGGCTGGTTGCGCATTTCTGGTTGAAATGCGCAATCGGCCATTGTTCGGAAGAAGTAAAGGGAGTTTTGATTGTTGCGAGCGTTGTTACTTGAACGCTTACTTAATGTTATAGGATCAAGCCTCACGGGCAATTAGTATCGGTTAGCTTAACGCATTACTGCGCTTCCACACCTGACCTATCAACGTGGTGGTCTTCCACGACCCTTCAGGGGGATCGAATCCCCAGGGAAGTCTCATCTTGAGGCGAGTTTCCCGCTTAGATGCTTTCAGCGGTTATCTCTTCCGTGCATAGCTACCCGGCGATACGACTGGCGTCATAACCGGTACACCAGAGGCACGTCCACTCCGGTCCTCTCGTACTAGGAGCAGGCCCCCTCAAACTTCCAGCGCCCACGGCAGATAGGGACCAAACTGTCTCACGACGTTTTAAACCCAGCTCACGTACCACTTTAAATGGCGAACA